>BNJV01002049.1_pt1 | contig 138995 bp, 213 predicted proteins | sample 8540591 | NCBI WGS metagenome assembly BNJV01 (sample SAMD00202457, study PRJDB9452) | human saliva metagenome | host: Homo sapiens | reverse complement strand
CTTCATTTAAAAATTTTCCAACCTTCATTTTTTTATATATTCTCTTTTTAGTTTTCCATTCATCTGTAAAAAGCATTTAATAGCTTTATTAGAATAAAATTCAGGTTCTTCTAAAGTGTAATTTTTCTTTAAAAAATAAATTATCTAAAGTATTTTTTTAAAAATGAAGATATACCCTCATATTCTCCAAAAGTAGGAATTAAACTTCCACCATAAATTGGTTTTAAATTAGTTTTTAAGATTGCAAGTTGAATAGCTGTTATATCACTATATCCAAAAAATTTCTTTTTACTTTTTCAATTTCATCAAAAAATCTAAATATGGTAAAAGACTTCCTGAGTTATAGCCTCCTATCACAGGCATCATAATATCTATGTCCTTATTCTTTTACAAGATTCATCATTTCTTCTGCTCTTTCCTTTTGCAGAAGCAGTTCTGTAACCTTGGTATACTCTATTTTTACTAAATTTCCCTCTACTATTTCAAAACCCATATCTTCAAGCTGTTTCTTTTGCAAATAAATATTTTTCTTCAAACCAGATATGAGCAGGGCTTGATGGAGCATATACACCTATTACTTTCTTTTTCATTTTTATCTCCTCCTAAAAAAATAATTTATTAAATTTGATTGTATTACAACATCATAATTAAGTCAATATATAGTTTTTTTACCTAATTTTAATTTTTTTATGTTGTAAAATAGTAAAAAAATAATAGATAAAAAGCTTAAATTAAAGTATAATAAAAGGAAAATTTGAATTTTATAGGTGGAAATTAAATGGAATATAAAAATTATTAAAAACGATACTAACTATAATTTAGACGATTTAACAAAACTATTAAATACTTCATATTGGGCAAAAGATAGAAAAAGGAAACTGTAAAGAAAACAGTTGAAAACTCTCTATGTTATTTTTGCTTATGATAAAGATAAAAATAAATTAATTGGTTTTGCAAGAGCAATAACAGACTATACTACAAATTATTATATATGTGATGTAATAGTAGATGAAGAATATAGAGGAGAAGGAATAGGAAAAATTAGTTGAAACATTGATAAATGACGAAGACTTATTACATGTAAGAGGTTTACTAATTACAAAAAGATGCTAAGAAATTTTATGAAAAAAATTTGGTTTTTATAATAAAGAAGATGTTATGCAAAAAGATAAGAAATAAATGGGGGTAGAAAATGAAGATAGCATTTTTTTAAGACCTAATTTAGGTGGGCAACGTTCAAATGATGCAATAGAACCTCTTGGTTTTGCAGTTTTATCAGGACTTACAGATAGAAAAAACATGAAGTCCTATTATTTGATGAGAGAATTGAAGATATTCCAATGGATTTAGAAGTCGATTTAGTTGTTATTACAACTTTTACTTTAACAACAAAAAGAGCCTATACTATAGCTGATAATTATAGGAAAAAGGTATCTATGTTGTTATAGGTGGATATCATGCCTCACTTATGCCAGAAGAAGTTCAAGAATATGCAGACACTGTTTTTGTTGGAAGTGCAGAAGGAAATTGGGAAAGATTTTTAATTGAATTAGAAAATGGTCATCCTCAAAAAAAGTATATGAAGAAATTAAGTTGCCAGATATCAGTGAAGTTGTTTACGATAGAAGTCTATTTAAAGATAAAAAAAGTATTCCTTTGTTGTGCCTGTACAATTTGGTAGAGGCTGTATGCACCAATGTGAATTTTTGTACTATAGGTTCTGTTCATAAGGGAGATTATGCTCACAGAAAAGTTGAACTTGTAATAGAAGAAATTAAAAGAAATTTTTCAGAACTAATAAAAAGAGCAAAGATTATATATTTTGTAGATGACAATATCTTTGCAAATAAAAAAAGAAAAGCACTACACTTATTTAATGAATTAAAAAATTAAAGATAAAAATGGGCTTGTCAAGGAAGTATTGATATTGCCAAAGACGAGGACTTAGTTAAACTTATGTCTGAGTCAGGTTGCATCGAAATGCTTTTAGGTTTTGAAAATATTAATATAATGAATATCAAAAAGATGAATAAAAAATCTAATTATGATTTTGACTATGAAAATATCATAAGAATATTTAAAAAAACACAGAATTTTAGTTCATGCAAGTTATGTTATAGGTTATGACTATGATACTAAGGATTATTTCCAAGAAATTCTAGATTTCTCAAACAAGCACAAATTTTTCTTAGCAGGTTTCAATCCAGCTTTACCTATTCCAGGAACTCCTTTCTATGAAAGATTAAAGAATGAAGGAAGATTACTATATGATAAATGGTGGTTAGATGAAGACTTTAGATATGGAAAAAGCTGCCTTTACTCCACATAATATGACAGTGGAAGAATTTGAAGCAGGAATATTGAAAATGTAAGATTGAATACAATACCCATAAAAATATATGGACTAGATTATTTGATAGTGCAGCAAACTTTAGACATGCTTTGATATATCTAGCAGTTAATTATATAAATAGAAAAGAAATTTACAATAAAAAAAGGTATAAAATTATGAGAATAATGTTAGTTTTAGCAAAGGATAATATATATAGATTTGACTCTCTTCATCAAAGAAAATATTATCCACAAATTACCCTTATAACTTTGGAATCATTGATAGATAAAAAAATATAATGCAGAGATAGTTTTAGTAGATGAGGGTGTGGAAGAATATGATGCAACTTCTTCAAAAATATAGTGATGAAAAGTTCGATTTAATCTGTATATCAGCAGTAATCTCTGCTTCAAGAAGAGCAAAAAGAAATCTCAAAAGTTTTGGAAGGATAGGGAGCATATACTCAAATAGGTGGACACTATGCTACTGTACTAAGTGATGAAGCTTTAGAATATTTTGACACTGTTATAAAAAGGACCAGCTGAAATTGCCTTTTCCTGCATTTATTAAAGACTTTGTGGAAGGAAAGCCTAAGAGAGAATATTTTGAATTAGTAGGAAATGATTTCGAGTATAAGCCATTGAATAGAAAGTTACTTACAAATAAGAAATACTATAAATCTTTTTGGTACTATAGTAGCAAACAATGGTTGCCCTAACAAATGTACCTACTGCTCAGTCACTAAAATGTATAGTGGAAAGAATCAATTAAAAAAATATAGACTTTGTTGTAAGTGAAATAAAAGGCAAACAAGCATAAAAAAGTGGGTATTCTATGATCCAAACTTCCTAGCTGATAAAAAGTTATGCAATCAATTTAATGAATGAGCTAAAAAAATTAAAAATAAAATGGACAGCCTCAGCAACAATCAATATCGGAAATGATATAAAAAAATGTTACAATTAATGAAAAGAAGCAGGTTGCATTGGCTTGGTTATTGGCTTAGAAAGCTTCATACAAGAAAAACTTAAATGGAGTTAATAAAGGATTTAATAATGTAAAAGAATACAAAAGATTGGTAAGTACTATACAATCTTATGGTATATCTGTCCTATCAACTTTAATGATAGGTATGGAAACTGATACAGTAGAATCTATAAGACAGATACCTGATATAATAGAAGAAATTGGAGTAGATGTACCAAGATATAATATTCTGACTCCATATCCTGGAACTCCTTTCTATGAACAATTAAAAGCTGAGAATAGACTGCTTACAACTGACTGGTATTACTACGATACTGAAACAGTTGTATTTCAACCCTAAGAATATGAGTCCTGCAACTTTGCAAGAAGAATTCTATAAGTTGTGGCAAGATACATTCACTTATAAAAAGAATTTTTAAAAGATTAAAAACTTCAAAGAACAAAGGACTAAAGTTAATACTAGAAATTTTTTTCAAGACAACATGCTAAGAAATTTAAAAAAAGTATGGCAAACTAGATTTCATAAATTAAAAAAATTTTTAGATTGGATAGTAAAAAAACAAGTGAACTTGCATCTAAATTTTTAGATAAAAAAATCAAATAGAATGAGCCGAGTAATTGTCGGCGTGTCTGAAGCCAACTTGTTGGCAAGTTTTACTGAAATTACAGCGAATTCTTGATTTTATCGTTAAGAAATTTAGCTAGCAAATGAACATTTATTACTAGAAATCAACTTTATTTTTTTAATTTAAAAAAATATAAGGTAAGGTAGGAGATATATTTTGAAAATTACATTTATATTACCAGCTATTGGTAAAAAGAAAGGACAAAGATATATAAAAACTTGGAAGCATATGGAGCCTTTAATGATAGCAGTTTTAAAAATCTTTGACTCCCAAACGATATAGAAACAAACTTCATGGACGATAGAAATGAATTGATAAACTACGATGAAAAACAGATTTAGTCGTTATTTCTGTTGAAACATATACTGCTAAAAAGAGCCTATGAAATAGCTAAAAAAATTTAGAGAAAAAGGAATAAAAAGTTCTTGCTGGAGGATATCACCCAACTGTTGAGCCAGAAGAATGTTTGGAGAATTTTTGATTCAATAATAGTAGGGAAATGCAGAAAATGTTTGGCTAAAGATGTTAGAGGATTGCAAAAAATAATAATTTACAAGAGAAATACTTTGGTACAAGCACATCTTTTGCTATGCCAGATAGAAGTATTTACAAAGATAGAAAAATACTCACCTTTGGCACTTATTGAGACAGGTAGAGGTTGTAATTTTAGTTGTGAGTTCTGTGCTATACACTCATATTATGAGAAAAAATACTATCGTAGACCTGTGGAAGAAGTGGTACAGGATATTAAAAATTCAGGTAAGAAATATGTATTTTTCATAGATGATAACTTTGTTGCTGACCATAATTATGCCTTAGAAATCTGTAAGGCTATAGCTCCACTTAAGATTAAATGGGTAACTCAAGGTGCAATTACTATGGCAAAAAATGATGAGCTACTTTATTGGATGAAGAAAAGTGGTTGTAAAATGGTCTTATAGGTTATGAATCCATGAATCCTAATATTCTAAAAGATATGGGTAAAGGCTGGAGAAGTTCAGTAGGTGAGATAAACGAGCTTACTAATAAAATTCATAGCTATGGAATAGGAATTTATGCAACTTTTGTTTTTGGTTTTGGTGATGATAGCCAAGAAGTTTTTGATGAAACAGTTAAATTTGCAAAAAAACATTCATTTTTCTTCGCAGCCTTTCAATCACTTAGTGCCTTTCCCTAAGACAGGTGTGTATAAGAGATTGAAAGAAGAAAAAGACTTTTAAGTGATAAATGGTGGCTAGATTCAAGATATCCCTTATGGTAGAATTTCATTTTTACCTTTGGATCAAACCCTCAGATGAACTATCAAAAAAATGTGCCAATGCTAGAAAGAAATTCTTTGAATGGGGATCTATTTTTGAAAAGAGCCCTTGTTCAATTCAAACGTAGCTTTGATCTAGGAATGTTCTTCATCTTCTTGACACAAAACTTTAACTTAAAAAAACGAAGTTTTAGAAAAATACGATTTACCTTATGCTGATAATTTAGATGAAATGCCAAAATAGTTTTATCATATGAAAGGAGAAATAATGAATAACTCAATAGATAGTATAGCTCTTAGACATTTAAATGGAATATATATAGCTAAAAAAACACAGATAATAATATCAATGAGACATTGAGTATGGCAGAGCTTGCGACTCTAATAAAAAAAGTTTGAAGGCTATGGCTATATTTTCAGTAAAGAACTTGCTATTGCTATTTCAAAAGAAGAAAGAAATACAATAATTAATAAATTGAAAGCTGTTATAGAAGTAATTGAAGATTTTAAATCAGATAAAAATTACACTGTATTTCTACAAAAAATTTTCCTGATGAAGTTATAGATATGAATGAAACAGAACTATATATAAATCAGATTCTTCACTATTGGTTTGGATATTTACCAAGCAATAATGAAAAATATCACAAAGGGAGAGGTTGAACCCTCTAAGTTAGTTAAAAGCAAGAGAATTAAATTTTAGTTGATGACGAGATGATAGAAAAACTATTTGTGGACTTGTTATCTAGCAATGTAACTCTTTCAGACCCAATATTTAGATGATGTCTGTATTTTAACTGATACTAAATCAATAAAAGAATTAGAAAAATATATGGAATATATCCAAATGAAAGAAACTCTTACAACTGTTTCAAACTATATATTGCAAAAAGAAGGAGTTTTAGTAGGTGATTTTTAAAAACAGCAACAGATATTTTAAGGCTGATAGCAAAGATATCTGAGGTCGAATTAAATAATAAGCATATACATTTTGCATATTTTTCAAGAACTGTGTTAAGTCAACTAATGAATAAGCTTGAAAACTTAAAAAATATTATGCCAGATGTTAAAAGATATTCTAAGCCTTGGCATAGTTTCTTTAAAGCTTTTATGCTAAAAAGATTAACTTTAATAAATACCCTAAGGTAAGAAATGCTGTGGATATGCTGTTTGGAGATATTTCATATATGACTGAAAGAGGAAAAAAATCAATGAACAAATTAACAGACTTCCTACTATGTCAGAAGAAGAATTAGATAATTTTGTTAAAGAATATACAGTTTTCTATGGAGACTATATAAGAGAAATTTTATCTTTACTGAATAAAGCTAATGAAAAATCAATATGAAAAATTATTGCTAGGTTTAGAAAAATTGTGTAACTAAGGTTAATACAAGAATATTATTTCAATTGTATGATAGAATTATAAATTTACAGGCTAAGAATAAAAGCACTCCTAATTTAGTAAATAGAAAGGAAAAAATGGAGAAGATTAAAAGAAAGTATTAAGCTATTATATGGTAAAACAAACAATTTAAAAAGCTAATTATGAAAGCATTCCTCGTCTAGTGAAATAGTAAAGGGAAAATGGAGAATACTAAAAGAAAGTATTAAGCTGTCTGATGACTTATTAAATAGAGTTCTACAAATTGTAGAAAATGGAATAAAAAATACAATTAAAAGAGAAAGAAAATCTAGGAAAAAGTTTTTATTGATGAAGACTATAAGAATATTATGTTGACTACAAGTGAAAAAAAGATAGCAATGTAAGTTTAAGACCTATGACAAGAGGTTCAAGAATAAAGTTTAATCCTAATGCAGAAGTTTTTAAGATTTTTTTGTTGCTTGGAAAAAAATTTAGATGAGAAAACTTTAAAAAGAATTAAATGCTTATTCTGATAGAGTAGATGTAGATTTATCAGCACTTACTTTTGATGCAAAACTTAGAATTTAATGATGTTGTAGCCTACTATAATCAAAAAGAAATCTAGTTTTTGCTTTTTAGTGGAGACATTACTGATGCACCAGAGGGAGCATTAGAATATATTGATGTTTTTTTGATTTAGAAAGACTAAAGAAAAAAAGGAGATAGATATGTCTTAGTGCAAATTCGTTCGTACAATGGCTATACATTCAAAGAAATAAATAGTGTTTATGCTGGTGTAATGGAATTAACTTCTAAGGAAGCCAAAGAAAAGAAAAAAATATGTATAGTACTGCAATTACAGAAGGCTTTCAAATTGTATCTTCTGAGAGAACAACTAATACAATTTTTAGTTGATTTAGAAAAAAATTTGAATATATTTGGTTAGATACAAATATGGCTAAGCTATATGTTAGGTGTTATGTATGGAAATGCTTTTAAGTAATGAAGAAATACCTTATTTAAATGATTTGCTAAGATATTTCTCAAGAAAACAATATGTTACTATGTATGACTTATTAAAATTAAATGCTGATGCTAGAGGAGTTTTAACAAAAGATAAGAAAGAAGCAGATATTATATTTGAAAAAGTGGATAATAAAAACAATTTAGCACTTGCTGATATTTTTAAGCAATTACCTTTAATTTGTTCTTGTGAAAAGATATATTTTATGTTAGAATAGAAAAAAATTAGAGGTTTTTGCTGTTCAAAAGTTATTCCTACTTCTATTATTGAAAGAGGGAGGAAAGACTTCGAGTCCCCTCCATTAACTTGAGTAACACACACAGCAAATGATACCTCTATTTTTTTATTTATCCATCTATCTTGAAACCAATACCATTGTTCTGGCTTATTTAAGATAATCTTCTCGTAAACTTTTAGAAGTTTATCTGTTAAATCGCTTTCATTAGTATAATTTTCAGGATGAATAATTTCATCAATATAGATATTACAGATATTATTGTTGTCCACTTCATTATAAATGACAATAATAGGTAATTTCTCTCTCATAGAAAAAGAATGCTGTAAAAACCTGAAGCTGTTGTTGGTAAATTAAAAAGTTTACTTTTCTCCATTGGGTTTTCTAACATCATTTAACATAATAAAGAAACCTTTAGATTTCTTATGCTTAAAAAAAGTAATTTAATATTTTGTTCTGTGAAAGAAAGCATATTTTTCTTAAATCTAATTTTATTCATATAGGTTTCAATAAAATCTATTGGGAACAGGTCTTATAATTATAAACATCTGTTCATCTATGATGGGATACATACTCATATGAAAAGAAACCATAATGTAATGTTGCTAAAACTATTCTATCATTAGTTTCTTTTAATTTCTCAATAGTTCTATATTGTGAATAACAGGTGGATACTTCTCAACATATTCATATATCCAAAAAGGTAACAAGAAAAGACTTCATAGTATTTTTATATGATTTTATAGCTATATCTTTGATCTGTTTATCTGTAAAATTATAGTTATATTGTTCGTTTAAAGATTAAATTTAGATTTCTCAATGATAACTTTCTACCTTTTGGAATCAAGTAATATAAAAAAATAAACCTAGAAATTCAGAAAATTTTTAATTTGATTTTACTAGGTAAAATTTTTAAAAATAGATATAAATATTAAAAATATAAGATAGATTATAAAATCAAATATTAGTTTCAATATTATCACAACCTTAGAAATTAGTTTTAATAAGAAAATAAATGAGTAGCGAATGTAAAATTTTTAGATGAAAAAAAATCAAATAGAATGAGCCGAGTAATTGTCGGCGTGTTTGAAGCCAACTTGTTGGCAAGTTTTTGCAAAAATTACAGCGAATTCTTGATTTTTATCGTTAAAAAAATTTTACTCAGCAACGAATTATTTTCTTATTAAAGAAGTTATGGAATTATTATAACATAAAGAGGGGAATATGATAAATAAAGTAAAATTAGGAATAAACAATCTATATTTATTTAAAAATAATAATGATGATTACTTGTTGCTTGATACTGCTTTTGCCTTGCAAAAAAAGATAATTTTAGATGAAATCAATAAACTTATTGGTGACTACAATAAAATTAAAGTAATAGTGATTACTCACTCTCATTCTGACCATATTGGAAATTTAAAATTATTATTAGATAAAAATAAAAAGAGAAGATAAAATTGTAATAGCACATAACAATGCTAAAGATATTATGCTTACAGGAGAAAAAGTAATTCCCAATGGTTTCTATAAATTTTTCAAAAATATATTTCTAAAAAAATTAAAAAGCCAAGTCTTCAGGAAATTTTCAAAAAGGCTTTTGAAAACCTGACAGAAGAATACTTCAAATACGTAAACTTTTTTTAGATTTTTAAAGATTATGAAGAATTTTCTTTAGATAAATATGGTTTTGAGAATTTAAAATTAATCTACACTCCAGGACATTCAAAGGATTCGATTTCTCTTGTCTACAATGATGATTACTTGTTCTGTGGAGATATGGTTCAAAAATCTATGCTTTAAATATCCTCTGATACCACTTTTTGGAGATGATATTGAAGAATTGATAAATTCTTGGAAAAAGCCATAGAAAAAAAGGCTACTCTAGGTTTTATCCTGCTACTTCTAAAAAGCTATATCTTAAGAGAAAAATTTAATCAAAAATTGGAGAAATATGAATAAGATAGAATTTAAAATTATAAGAGGAAACGAGAGAAGTGAAGAAATAAGTGAAATTCTAAATGAAGAAGATATGGAAAGTTCCATACAAATTAAATATATAAAATATCCTAATCTTTTTGAATCGTTGAAATTAGATGGAGTAAAGAGAACCACTTATTGTCCCTGGAATAGACACTACAAATAATAAAATGGTTAGGTTTAGGTGCTTGTACCGTATTTGAAGATAATATCGCTTACTTAAATTCTTTTAGAATAAGGACAGAATACAGAAACAAGGTTAATTTTTGGAAATGGCTACAAAAAGATTATAGAAGAGTTAGAAAAAAAGAAGGGATAGACACAATTATCACAACTATTTTAGATGATAATAAGATGGCGAAAGGAAATACTTACAAAACAAAGAAGAAATATGCCAATCTATGAGTTCTATAAAAATATAACTTTCTATAGCATAAAAAAATATTAAGAAAAAAATAGCCTAATTATAGATGATTTACATATAACAGAATATAAGAATTTTAGAATAGAAATTAAAAAATAAGACAAATAAAAATATTTTGTTGAAGACTACAAAGGCATATATAAATTTTTATATAAGATGAGAAAAAGTTATCTCTTTCTTTGGTTATCCTGAATTGCCAGAGAAAAAATACTGAAATGAAATTTCTATATGTCGATATAATTGCAAAAGATGATGACTATAGTAATACTTTGGAAGCTATAAAACATTTACAAAGTATGGGTTGTTCTTGTGATTTCTTTATGGTAGGTACTTATGAAAAATTCATCACTAGATATACAACTAAAGAAAAATTAAATCTTTTAAATATAAAAAGTAAACTCTATAAAGTATATTATGGAGAAGATGAAAAATAAGGAAAAAGATATAAGATTCAAATTTTGGAACTTGTAAAAGAGGTGAAATTAAATGGAGCTAAAGGGTGATATAGTTAAAATCAATGAAATTTCACAGAGTGAAATAGAAGAAATGTATATTTTAATGACCGAGTTTTACAATGATGTTGAAAAAAGATGTATTTTTAAAAAGATTTAAAAGAAAAAAAGATTATTGTATTATTTTTGAAAAGATGATAAAAAAATAAAGTAAAAGGTTTTTTTCAACTCAAAAGATAATGAACTTTACTTTAGGAGATGAAGAAATATATGGAGTATTTTTCAGGTGACACAATAATAGATAAAGAAAAATTGGGGAAACTTAACTCTATTTAAAGTTTTTGCTAATTTCTTCTTTCCCTTTGGAGAAAAACACAAGAATTTCTATTGGTTTTTAATAGTGAAAAGGCTACAAAACTTATAAATTTCTTCCAACTTTCTATAAAAGAATTTTATCCCAATTATAAGGCTGAAACTCCTGAGAAATTTAAAAATATAATGGATCTCTTTGGTGAAATTAAATATCCAAATGAATATAACAAAGAAAAATGGAGTAATAGAGTACAAAGGAATAAAGGACTCATTGAAAAAAAGGAGTTGCTGATATAACTGAAAAAGAGTTAAAAAGATAAAAATGTTCAATTCTTTTTAGAAAATAATCCTAATTATGAAAAAAGGGAACGATTTAGTTTGTATCACTTCTTTAAAAATTGAAAATCTAAAAGAAAAGACATTAAAAATTTTTATTCACTTAATTTATTGAAAAAATAGTTCGTTACTAGTCCCAGATTTTTTTAATATATAAACTGCCTGATAGCTATTAGTGTCTCGTGAGTCCCGAAATGCTCACTCAACAATAATGGACATCGCAGCAGTTTTAAAAAACTTAAAAATGCAATTTTAACTATTTTTCAATGAAATCATTTCAAATCGGAAGGAAATCTATGTTATCAAAACTTTATCTTTATATTGTTCATAGTATATTTTTACTTTTTCTACAAAAAAGAGTATAGAAAATATATGAATAGTAGAAATATTTTAGAGATACAAGAAAATAAATTAAAACAGATTTTAGAAAAACAACAAGAATTCTCTTTATGGGAAAAATATAATTTCAATGAGATAAAAACTATTGAAGATTTTCGAGAGAAGTTCCACTTACAACATATGAAGATTATCTACCCTATATAGAAAAAAATAAAAGAATGGCGAAGAGCATATACTGACTTATGAGAAAGTTAAGATGTTTGAGTTAACAAGTGGTTCAACTTCTGCAAGTAAGTTAATACCTTATACTGATAGTTTAAAAAAGAGTTTCAAGCTGGTATAAAAGTTTGGTTGTATTCACTATATAAAAAAATATCCTAGCTTAAAATTTGGAAAAAAAGTTATTGAGTATCACTCCTAAAATAGATTTTCAACATAAAGAAAAAAATCTCTTATTCCCATAGGCTTTGAAGAAGATAGTGAGTATTTTGGAAGTTTTGGAAAAACATCTGATAGACTCTATCTTTGTAAATCCTAAGGACATTAAAAAAATGAAAAAGATATGGATAGATTTTATTTCAAAAACTCTTTTCAGCCCTTGTGGCAGAAGAAAAATATTAGACTTTTTTTCTTTTTGGAGTCCTAGTTTACTACTTTTGTTAATAGAATATTTAGAAAAAGAATTCTGAAAAGATTTTAAAAATCTCTTAAGAAAAAGAAGAAGAAGTAAAAAATATATAGAAAGCAAAAGAATATCATAAAAATTTGGAAAAATCTAATCCTTATAAGTTGCTGGGGAGACAGTAATTCAACTGAATATCTAAAAAAAGATACAAGAAATCTCTTCCCTAAAACAATAATTCAGGAAAAAGGTTTGCTTGCAACAGAAGGATTTATTTCATTTCCTGATGCTGAGAAAAAATCTTTCTAAACTAAGTTTCTATTCACATTTTTGAATTTCTATCTTTAGATGATAATAAAATTTATAATATTTCAGAAATTGAAGCCAATAAAAAAATACGAGCTTATTATTACAACTTCTGGAGGTCTATATAGATATTGTATAGGTGATATCATAGAGGTAATTTCCATTGAAAATAATGTTCCCTACATAAAATTTGTTGGAAGAAAAGGGGCAGTATCTGATTTGTTTGGTGAGAAAACTAGAGGAAAGTTTTTGAAAAATATAATCCAAACTTACAAACAAAAAAATAGATTTCTATATGTTTGCACCTAATAGAAATCACTATATACTTTTTATAAAAAACTGATAGAAAAATAGATGTTGAAGATTTAGAAAATAAATTAAGAGAAAAATTTTTCACTATGATTATTGCAGAAAAATTAGGGCAATTAAAAAGCAATAAAAGTATTTACATTAACTGGTCAACCTGAAAAAGAATATATACAGGCTTGTCAAAATAAAAATCAAAAAAATTAGGAAATATCAAAATGATAGCTCTTTCAAAAGAAAGTGGCTGGGAGAATATCTTCAGTGGATATTTTCAAGAAAGTGAGGACAAATGAAGATAGCTTTTTTTAGCACCTGCTGGTGCAATGCACCGTTTTAATGGAAGTTTTTGGAAAAAGTCTCCATTATGCACCATTAACATTAACAACTCTGGCAGCATTAATTCCTGAAAGTTTAAATGCTGAAGCAAAAATCTATGATGAAACTATTGAGAAAAATTCCTTTGGATTTAGAAGCTGATATTATTGTTATGACTTCTATCACAGGAACATCTCAAAGATGTTATGCCTATACAGATTATTTTTAGACAAAGAGGTATCACTGTTGTTTTAGGTGGAGTTCATCCATCACTTATGCCAGAAGAAGCCTCTCAACATGCAGATGTTGTAATGGTAGGATTTGCTGAACAAACTTTTCCACAAATGCTTTTAGATTTTAAAAATGGAAGTTTAAAAAGAATGTATATTCAAGATAAGGAGTTTAATTTAGATAATAAGGTAATTCCTAGAAGAGAGCTTTTACAAAAAGATAAATATATTACAACGGCAACTGTTGAAGTTGTTAGAGGTTGTTCATTACCTTGCACTTTCTGTGCCTATCCAACTGCCTTTGGAAGAAAAAAATATAAAGAGACCTATAAAAGGAAGTCTTGTCTGAGATTGAAATGTTCTCTGAAAAGATTATCCTCTTCCCTGATGTAAATCTAATCGCTGATAGAGAATATGCAATGAGACTTTTTAAAGAAATGAAATCTTTAAATAAATATTGGATGGGACTTGTAACTTCTTCTGTGGGTATAGATGAAAATATGATTAAGACTTTTTGCTGACAGTGGTTGTAAAGGTTTGTTGATAGGTTTTTGAATCTATCACTCAGGAATCTCAAAAGCTATATCAATAAAGGGTATAAACAAGGTTGCTGATTATGCTGAACTTATGAAAAAAACTTCATGACTATGGAATTTTAGTACAAGGTTGTTTCGCCTTTGGAAGTGATGAAGAAGATACTTCTGTATTTGAAAAGAACTGTTGAAGCTGTTGTTAAAGCTAAGATTGACTTACCTAGATACAGTATTCTAACTCCTTTCCCTAAAAACACAATTCTATGCTCAACTTGAAGCAGAAAACAGAATATTTGAAAAAGAATTGGGCTATGTATGATGTGGAACACTGTGTATTTACACCTAAAAAATGACAGTTGAGGAATTAGAAAAAAAGGTACTGCTTGGGCTTGAGAGAAACATATAGTATGAAGAATATTTTTAAAAGATTGGCTCCATTCACTCATAGTCCTTGGATATCTTTACCTTTAAACATAGCATATAGAAAATATGCTGATAAATATGAACATTTCACAAGGGAAGTTATGTGTGATAACTCTGATATACCCTTAATATTTGAAAAATAATAAAGAATTAGAAAGAAGTGAAAATATGAAAATAGATAAAATAGCAATATTAAATGATATTTCTTCAGATAATATAAATCTAATTAATTTCTTAGATACATTTGCTAAATTTTTCTCAAAACACAGAAGATATTGAAGAATTTGTATATTTGAATGAAAATATATCTCAAAGTTTTTTAAGCTAACAAAGTTGAAAAAGAAAGACTTAGAAGATATTTTAGATATTCTTAAACTTATTAAAGATAAATCTAAAAAGAAGATTTAGATATATATGCTGAGGAAGTTGAAAGAGGAATTAATGAAGTAAATTGGCTTATTGAAGAAAAATCTTTATCAAAATATTTTTCAAGAATTTGACAACAAAAATATCTTGAATAAAAAATTCCATAGTGAATGAACTATATAAAAGATGAAGATGTTTCTCAAAGTCAGTATTTAATAAAAAACTTTTTTTCAAATAAACTATGGAAAGAATTAGATGAAGAAACCATTGTTAATTTTTTTAAATGGACTAGATTTTTTTACTATTTAAGTAATGAAGCATATTTTTTTCATTCTTCCTGCTTGCATCAGATATGGTCTTGAAAAATTTGAGGATAATGAACAACTAGACTATTTAACATTCTTTTTATCTGATAAAGAAAAGAGTAAAAAATGCTAATGAGAAAATTAAAATATTAGTTGTTTCTTATCTAAATTTATTAAAGAAATTAAATTTTTCAGGCTATTTTGGAAAAAGAAGAAAAAAAGAATGCTTGGAATTATGGAAATAAAACCTCTAACAATTAATATAAAAAGTAGGAGTTGTTGCAGCAACTCCCACATAAAAACTTAATAAGCTTTTTAGATAATAGTAAAAAAATAACTATTATCAGTACGATAAAAAGAATTTTTTCAACCTTTCCACCTCCTTTTTAAGAAAGTTTCAAGGAGAAAAAAATGGCAAATAAATTATAACATTGACAATGTAAAAAAATAAAGACTATAATAAAGATACGATAAAAAGAATTATAAAAATGGTAAAAAGAGCTACTAATTGCAGTTAGTAGCTCTTTTTATTATTTATTTAATATTCTTTTTTTAATTCTGTTACAACAAATTCAACATGTGATCCTATTATAACTTGTACTGCTTCTTTTGAAGGTTTTAAAAAGACCTGGAACTAATTTCTTTATTTCAGCATCTTGAATTTTTGTCACTGTCTTTAACTTTTAATCTAAGTCTTGTTGTACAGTTGTCAACTTCAACTATGTTGTCTGCTCCACCTAAGTAAGTTGCTAGGCTTTCAGCTAATGCAGTATTAGAAGTATTTATTCTTACAGCTTCTGCTTTTTCTTCTTCACTTTCTTCTCTACCTGGAGTTTTTTTAAATTGAAAGCTTTTTATAACAAATAAGAAAAACAAAGTAGTAAATTACGAAGAAAATTAAACCTAAAAACTATTAACATAAATGGGTTATGAGCATTAGGGTTTCTTAAAGATAAGAAGAAGTCAATAAATCCTCCTGAGAAACTGAATCCTGCCATCCAGTTAAATGATGCTGCTAAGAATAGAGCAAGTCCTGTTAATAATGCATGCACTAGATATAAAAGTGGTGCAACGAACATGAATGCGAATTCTATTGGTTCAGTAACTCCTGTTAAGAAACTTGTAAATCCTGCTGCTACCATTATTGAAACTATTTTAGCTCTATTTTCTGGTTTTAGAAGTTTGTATAAATGCTAAACAAGCTCCTAAAAGTCCAAACATCATTATTGGGAAGAATCCTGCTTGATACATTCCAACATGATATGTTCCTTGTAATATTTCTGGTAAGTCTGCATAAGCCATTTCTGGTGCTCCCCAGAATCTTCCTATATCATTTATTCCCGCAACATTAAACCAGAAAACTGAGTTTACTGCATGGTGTAATCCTACAGGAATCAATAATCTGTTAAAGAATCCGTAGATACCTGCTCCAATTGGTCCTAATTTAGCAATACTTGTACCAAAAAGTTACTAAAAGCTCCAAATATAGCTAGTATATGTAAGTTAAGATGAAAGATACTATTATCATAACAACTGATGTTATAATAGGAACAAATCTCTTTCCACTAAAAGAAAGCTAAGAATTTAGGTAATTCAGTCTTATGGAACTTATTATATAATTCCCTGATATAACCCCACAAAGTATTCCAATAAATTGGTTATTTACCTTTCCAAAAGCTGCATGAACTTGTTCAGGATCTATTCCCATTATTTGTGCAACTGCACCTTTTAGATAACAATGTTGTTACAATTTCAAAAGCAACCAATCCAGCAAGTGCTGCTGCTCCCATCTTTATCCTTTGAAATACCATAAGCAACCCCAACTGCAAATAGTATTGGCATATTATCTATTACTGCTGCTCCTGCTTTTATTAAGAAAGCTGCTAATTGACTGTTTGCCCCCATCCAGTTGGATCTATCCAGTAACCTAATCCTAGCATTATTGCTGCTGCTGGTAAAACGGCAACTGGAACCATAAGTGCTTTACCTATTTTTTTGCAAATAACTAAACATAAACTCTCCTCCTTTTTATTTTAAAAACGATTATAAACTAATTATATCATATTATATTTAAAGTCAATATCTTTTTGTGCTTTTTATAGATTTGATTCAAAAAAATATTCTATTTTGAATTATAAATAAACAAAAAAATTAAAGAAAATTTCTCTTTGTTTCTCTTGAAACATAATATATAATAGAACTAAAAAGAAAAAGATGTGAGAGGATATGGAAAAATTAAAAAAACTATAAAAAGAGAATGCTCTGTAGAATTTGAAGAAAAATCAAAAATTTATTGCCTCTGTCAAACCTGTTTTTCAAAAGAAGAAGCAGAGGAATATATAAATTATATTAAGAGTCTCCACCCAAATGCAACTCATAATTGTTCTGCTTATAAAATAAATAATAAAAGGCTTAGAATTTTTAAAGTTGACGATGATGGTGAGCCAAGTGGAACAGCTGGTAAACCTATGGGTGATATTATAAATTATATGGAAGTAACTAATTTAGTTGTTATTGCTACTAGATATTTTGGTGGAATTAAATTAGGTGCTGGTGGTCTGGTTAGAAATTACGCTAAGACTGCTAAACTTGGAATAACTGAAGCAGAAATTATAGATTTTGTTAACAAAAGTTGACTTACTTTTTGAAATTCCTTATGAAAAATTAGGAGAAATAGAAAAGTTATTAAAAAGATTATGAAGCTGAAGTTATAGATAAGTCATTTTTAGAAAAGATAATTTTAAAGTTAGAATAAATGAGGAATTTCTAACTAATTTAGAAAACTATCCGTATGTAAACTTAATAAATTTATAAATAAAAAGTAAAAAATAGTTCATTACTGAGTAAATTTCTTAACAATAAAATTTACATTCGTAACTCACTTATTTTTTTACTTTTTAAATTAAGATTATGTCTTGTAACAACCCCTTAATATTGTAGTGAACCACTCCCACTTATAGAAGTGGGAGCTTCTTGGGAAGTATGTGCTTTTGTTAGCCACATATATTTACCAAGCTCTTCGGGTAGTCCCTACCCTGATATATTTTTAACTTATTTTTCTTCTCTTAATATTTCTAATCCTTTTCTTAATATATTTATACTTGCATTATAATCTCTATCTATTTCTAACCCACAACATTCGCAATGATATATTCTTTCTGATAATTTTAGTGTTTCCTTTTATATTACCACAACTTGAACAAGTCTTACTACTTGGATAAAAATGTAGGTACCTTTATAATCTTTCTTTCATACCAATTTCCTTTATATTCTAGTTGTCTTACAAATTCACTCAACTTACATCTGATATACTTTTTTTGCTAATTTGTGATTTTTAACATTCCCTTTATATTTAAGTCTTCTATACAGATTATATCGTGGTTATTGATAATTTTTTTGTACTCAACTTATTTACAAAGTCTTTTCTTTTTATTTCTAATTTTATTATGTATTTTTGCTACTCTTTTGTTTTTGATAATTCTTACTATCTGATAGTTTTTATCGCTATCTTTAGCAAGTTTACATCTCTTTGATAGTTTTCTTTGTTCTCTTTTCAGTTTTTCTCATATTCTTTTGTTAGCTTTTAAATTTTCTACTTTTGTACAATCACTCATTGTTGCAAATTCTTTTATTCCTAAATCTATTCCAATATTTTTTTATTAGTTTTTGCTAATTCTTCTATTTCTTCTTCACATAATATTGAAATAAAATAATGATCAAGACTATTTCTACTTATTGTTGCTGATTTTTATTTTTACCTTTTATTTTTCTATGTAATTTGATTTTAACTAGCGATTTTTAGTTTAGGAAGTTTTATGTAACTATCTTTAATATATATTGTGTTTTTGATTATTTGTAGTATAACTTTGGACTGGATTAGATTTACATTTGTATTTTGGAAAACCAAAATCTTTATTTTTAAGAAAATTCTTAAAAGCCTTTTCTAAATTTAATTGTGCATTAGCAAGAGCTAAACTATCTACTTCTTTTAAATAAGGGTAGTCTTCTTTATACTTAGCGGGAGTAGGATATTCAGTTTTAACTCCTGTTGCTTTATATTCTTCATAACCTTTCTTTCTATCATCTAACATAAGGTTATAAACTTTTCTAACACAACCAAAGTTTTTGAGAAAAAGATTATTTGTTCTAAGGTAGGATATATTCTGAATTTATATGCTTTTTAATTATCTTCATTTCCTCCTCCTTACTTGCTCCATCAATACTCAATACAAAAAACTTCTACTCAAAAATACTCCTTTTTATTACCTTTAACTGATTTAATTATATCATATTTTTTTGAAACAATTTCAAGAAAAATAAAAAAAGCAATATAAGTAAAACCATTAGTAATAACCATATGTAACCTCCTTTTACTTTTTCTAATCTATGTATTTTATTCCATTTATAGCTTTAATTCCAAGACCATAGTCATCAGAAACTATTATTTCTTTTTCATTAAAAATAGCTCCTCCTACAACTGGATCTTCAGAACAAAAGAACAGGTATCTAAAATCTATCTTTGTTATAATTTGTTTAGCACAAAGCTAAATGCACTGCTGCATTTACACTTACCTTTGCTTCTAACATACAACCAATCATACATTCTACACTAATACTTCTGCCATACTTATAATTTTTAAAGCATTATAAATTCCACCACATTTCATAAAGCTTAATATTGATTAAGTCTGCTGCTTTCATCTCTAATATTTTTAAATGCATCTTCAGGAGAATACACTTTCATCTGCAAGAACTGGAACATTTTGCATATTTAGTGACATAAGCTAAACCTTCAAAGTCATGTGCTTTTACAGGTTGCTCTACCAATTCTATATCTAAACCTTTATCTTGCATTTTGATTTAAAAAGCTTTATAGCTTGTTTTGGTGTCCAAGCTTGATTAGCATCTATACGAATTCTATAATCCTTCCCTATTGCTTCACGAATAGCACTAAGTCTTGCTACATCTAATGTTGGATCTATACCAACTTTTTACTTTTTAAAAGTATCATATCCTCTTTTTATAGCATTTATTGCATCTCTTGCCATTTCTTCAGGAGGATTAACACTGATAGTTATATCTGTTATTAATTTTTTTACGACTTCACCTAGCAACTTATGTACAGGAATTTTTATGAAGTTGTCCATATAAGTCCCAAAAGTGCTATATCCACTGCTGCCTTAGCACTAGTATTTTTACTATACAGGGAATTTAAATCTTTCATAAGATTTTCAAAATCATCAACATCTCTACCAACTATAGTTTTTATAATATGATCTTTTAAAAGCTCCTATTATTGCTCCTGTAGTATCTCCAGTTATTGCTCCTGTTGGAGGTGCTTCGCCATAACCTATATTCCCTGTATCTGTGAATTTCCACAATAACATCTTCAACACTATTTACAGTACGTAGAGCCGTTTTAAATGGTACTCTTAAAGGAACTGAAATGATTCCTAATTTTTACTTTTTGTAATTTTTCATTTTCTCAACCTCCTTATAAGAAAAAAGTCCGCACAAAAACACAGAACCTCTCCCCTGTGGTTTTGCTGGGACTCAAATTGTTTCCTGATCTATTTTTTTAGCTCACAAAAATGAAGCAGCATGATATTAATTATATATTATCAAAGTTCTATTTGTCAATTATTTTTTTATTAAAAAAACTAAAATTAAACATTATATTTTTATCTAATTTTAAAAAGTAAAAATTATTTTTCTATTAAAAAACTTTGTAAAAATAAAAGACTATATATGGTATAATTGCTAGTAGTAGTATTATAAATAAAGAGGTGATTTAATGGAAGCTATATTATTACCTTTAGTGGTAATGTTCTTCATATTAGTTCTAACTCTTGGAATAGAAAGCTTCTAAGGCAATCATACCATTAGCTATTATAGAAATTTTTGTTTATTTTTTGGCTGGGATATTTTTAAATATATTTTTATATTTATATTATTTATAGTATTTCTTATCTTTTTCCTTATATTTAAGTTATTGAAAAAAAGCTGGTACATCTTCTAATACTTACAGAAGAACTAGAACTCAGAATGATGATTTCTTTGGTGGGTATAGAAATAATACTAGCAATAATAATTCAAATGGAACAAGAGGAAACAATACTTATAATGATACAAGATATTATGGAAACTTCCGTACTAGAGAAGAAGCTGAAGAATTTTTTTAGAAATATCTTTGGTCGTGATTTTTGGTCAAAATGGAACTTATAATAATACAAGATCTAGTGGTACTTTCACTCAAGAAGAGGCTGAAGAATTCTTTAGAAATATCTTTGGAGACAACTTTGGCGGTACTTATGGTGGTACTACCTATGGTGGTAACACTATGGCAACTCTTCTGGTGGCTATAGACAAGGTGGTAACTATCAAAGAACAGGTACTTATACAAGTAATAGAAGTAAATACTATCGTATTTTAGGGGCTTAAAAGATGGAGCAAGTCAAGAAGAGATTAAAAAGCTTATCGTCAACTGCAAAAGAACATCACCCAGATAAGTTTGTAAATGCATCTGATAGTGAAAAGAAATTCCATGAAGATAAAATGAAAGAAATAAACGAAGCTTATGAAAAATCTAAAAATTTAATTAAATATTAATGGAGGATAAAATGAAAGCGATTATTATGGCTGCTGGAAAAGGGTACAAGAATGAAATCTGACTTACCTAAAGTTGTTCATCTTGCTCATTCTAAACCTATGATTATCAGAATCATAGATGCTCTAAATGCTCTTAATACAGAAGAAAAATGTATTAATACTAGGGCATAAGAAAGAAAAAGGTTTTAGAAGTTTTAGGATATGATGTGAGTTATGTTGTACAAGAAGAACAATTAGGAACAGGTCATGCTGTTAAACAAGCTGTACCTAAACTAGAAAACTATCAAGGTGATGTTCTTATAATTAATGGAGATATCCCTTTAATTAGAAAAGGAAACTTTAATAGATTTCTACAATGAATACAAAAAGGAAAATGCTGATGCTATAATTTTATCGGCTGTCTTTGAAAAATCCTTTCAGTTATGGAAGAGTTTTTAAAAAGATGGAAACAAAGTTTTAAAGATTGTTGAAGAAAAAAAGAAGCTAATGAAGAACAAAAAAAGATAAAAAGAAATCAATGCTGGTGTCTATATCTTTAAGTCACAAGACTTAGTTAAGGCTTTAGCTCAAATCAATAATAACAATGAAAAAGGTGAATACTATATAACTGATGTTATAGAAATTCTATCAAATGAAAATAAGAAAGTTATTTCATATTCTCTAGAAGATAGTATGGAAATTCAAGGAGTAAACTCAAAAGTTGAGTTAGCACTTGTTTCAAAAGTACTAAGAGAAAGAAAAAAATACTGCTCTTATGGAAGAAGGGGTTATCTTAATAGACCCTGCTAATACATATATAGAAGATGAAGTAAAAATAGGTAGAGATACTACTATCTACCCTAATGTTACTTTACAAGGAAATACAGAAATTGGTGAAAACTGTGAAATATTATCAGGTACTAGAATTATAGATAGTAAGGTATATGATAATGTTAGAATAGAAAAGCTCTGTTATCGAAGAAAGTATAGTTGAAAATGGAGTAACTATTGGACCTGTATGCACATTTAAGACCTAAATCTCATTTAAAAGAAAAATGTTCATATAGGTAACTTTGTTGAAACTAAAAAATCTACCCTTGAAAAAAAGGAGTAAAAAGCTGGGCATTTAACATACTTAGGGAGATGCTCATGTCGGTGAAAAAACTAACATAGGTGCAGGAACTATAACTTGTAACTATGATGGTAAAAATAAATTTAAAACAGAAATTGGTAAAGAAGTTTTTATAGGAAGTGACACTATGCTTGTTGCTCCTGTAAGTATTGGGGATAATTCCCTTATCGGTGCTGGTTCGGTTATAACTAAGGATGTTCCAAGCGACTCACTTAGTGTTGAAAAGAAGTAAACAAATAATAAAGGAAGGGTGGAAAAATAAGATGATAAATTTTAATAATGTTAAAAATTTTCTCTGGAAGTTCAAATGTGGAATTAGCAAGTAAAATTGCTGAAAAAAATAGGTTTACAACTTGGAAAGGCAGAAATTCAAAGATTTAAAGATGGAGAAGTCTATATTGAAATTGAAGAAACTGTAAGAGGTAGAGATGTCTTTGTTGTTCAATCTACTTCAGAACCTGTAAATGAAAATCTTATGGAACTTTTAATATTTGTTGATGCACTAAGAAGAGCTTCAGCTAAGACAATAAATGTTATTATTCCTTACTATGGTTATGCTAGACAAGATAGAAAGTCTAAACCAAGAGAACCAATCACATCGAAACTTGTTGCTAACTTATTAACAACAGCTGGTGTTAATAGAGTTATAACAATGGATTTACATGCTGATCAAATTCAAGGGTTCTTTGATATCCCTGTTGATCATATGCAAGGATTACCTTTAATGGCAAAAATACTTTAAAGAAAAAAAGGTTTCTACGGAGATGATATAGTAGTTGTTTCTCCAGATGTTGGTGGAGTTAAAAGAGCTAGAAAAATTAGCTGAAAAATTAGATTGTAAAATAGCTATCATTGACAAAAGAAGACCTAAACCTAATATTGCTGAAGTTATGAACTTAATTGGTGAAGTTGAAGGAAAAATAGCTATATTTATAGATGACATGATAGACACAGCAGGAACTATAACTAATGGTGCTGATGCAATAGCTTCAAGAGGAGCTAAAGAAGTTTATGCTTGTTGTTCTCATGCTGTTTTCTCAGATCCAGCAATAGAAAGATTAGAAAAATCTGCTTTAAAAGAAGTAGTTGTAACAGATTCAATAGCATTACCTGAAAGAAAGAAAAATAGACAAAGTTAAAATAATATCAGTGGACTCTGTATTTGCATCTGCAATAGACAGAATAACTAATAATAAATCAGTTTCAGAATTATTTGAATAATGGAAAAATATCTTAAGATAAATAATATATCTGATATTAGTGATGATAAGTGGACTGAACTAGCAAGTGAATTAAAAAAAGGTTCACTTATTATCTATCCAACTGACACTGTCTATGGTCTAGCTTCTATTGTTACTAATGAACAAAGTATTAATAATATATATCTTGCAAAGAGTAGGAGTTTACTTCTCCTCTTATTGCACTTTTTAAGTTCTGTTGATAAAGTTGAAGAAGTTGCTACTATCTCTGATGAAAATAGAAGTCTTAGAAAAGTTAGCTCATACTTTTTTTGGTATAGTGCCTTGACTGTTATACTTAAAAGAAAACAGCACATTCCAAGTATTATGGTCTCTGGTGGAGATACTATTGGTGTGAGAATTCCTAATTTAGATTTAGCTATTAAGATTATTGATTTAGCAGGGGGTATTTTAGCCACAACCAGTGCTAATATCTCAGGGGAGGCCACTCCTAAATCATATAATGAATTATCAGAAGCTATCAAAATCAAGAGTTGATATTTTAGTGGATGGTGGCGAATGTAAACTTGGTGAAGCCTCAACTATAATTGACCTGACTTCTGATGTTCCTAAAAATACTTAGAAATGGTGCAATATCTACAGATGAAATTACAAAAATTATAGGGAGAGTGAGGTGATAAAATGAAGGGTACAAGAGTTAATCCAACTGCCTTAAGTCCTATGGAAATGAATAATATGTCTTCTATGATGGGGATGATGAGTTCTATTCAAAAAATAGGAAAAGGGTAAAAGAAAATACACTATACAATTAGATAAAAAAACGATAAAAAAACTTCTTGTTAGATTCATTAATGAGGCTAAGAAACAATTTTTCTGATACAGCTTCTAACAGTCAATATGCAGGGGTATATAATTTTTCTAAATTATATTACTGATATTAGCTTCTAAAAAAAGGAAAAGTACTGAAATTAAAAATGAGTTATGAAGAACAAGATTTCGTTAAGAGAATGCTACAAGATTCTGTAAGAGGAATGGAAAAATGCAATTCTTCTGGTATCAATTTATCAGAAAAATTCACTGTTAAAACTTTAACAAAAGCAATACAGAGAATTATTAAAGAAATTTTAACATTAAAGAAAATAAGTATAAAAAGATAACTGGCGAAGACGAATGACGAATTTTATCGTTAAGTGCTATGTTAGTGAGCGTCAAAAAGCAAGTGTTTGAAGCTGATTTATCAGCAAGTTTTGCTTTTGCGAACGATGTACTAGATTAAAAATTCAGTCTCAGTCAGAGACAGTTTCTTTGAGGATGTCATTCGTCCTCATTTATTTCGTTTAGTCTCTTATCAAAGTAAGGGACAGTTTCTTTACTATTTATAATTGTATAAAATTAAATATGCAGATGTACTAGCAAAACCATCTTAAAAAAACTAGACTTGGGGTGCAAGTCCCTTTTTATTGTCAATTTTAAGATATTCGATTGCTTGCCTGCCATTAGTGTCTCAGGAGCTCACAAAGGCTCCCTCAACAATAATGGACGTCGCATAATCTCATCTCTAAATTTAACACTAAAAATAAGTGAGTTGGGAAATTTACTCAGTAACGAACTATTTTTTTATTTTTCATTAAAGCAATAAAAATTATAGAGGAGGAAAATGGGTATAAGGTATAGTAAGGTAGAAGGAAAAATTTCAAAGAGAGATAGTCTCTTAAAAATCTTTTCCTTGTGCTTATGGAAAATGTAGTTTCTGTAACTACATAGAAGATAACTCAAACAATGAGGAAGAAATTAATGAAGTTAATTTGGAAGTTTTAAAGGAAATAACTGGAGAATTTGGAATTTTAGAAGTTATAAATTCTGGTTCTGTGTTTGAGATTCCTAAGAAAACTTTAGAAAAAAATTAGAGAAGTCGTTTATGAAAAAGATATTAAAAATCTTGTATTTTGAGATTTTCTATTCTTATCTTTCTCGTTTAGATGAAATTATTAACTATTTCAACGAAAAGAAAAAGTTGAAATCAGGTTTAGAACAGGGGATAGAAAGTTTTGATAACGATTTTTAGAAGGAATGTTTACAAGAAAAATATTCTCTTGGATGAAAAGAAGATAAAAGAATTATCTGAGAAAAAATATATTCAGTCTGTCTTTTTAATTGCAACTCAAGGACAGACAAAAGAAATGATAAAAAACGATATTGAAATGGGTTTAAAATACTTTTAAAGCTATAACAATAAATGTTTTTATGGACAATAGAACTGTGGTAAAAGAGATGCTGAGCTTGTTAAATGGTTTGTACAAGATATGAAACATCTTTTTGATAATGATAGAGTGGAAATTTTAATAGATAATAAAGATTTGGGGGTTTTTGAACAATGATGCACAATATTTTTTCTTTGGTTTTTAATGTTAGTAATTAATTTTTCTTGTATACTTTTTGCTTATAGAAAGTTTGGTAAAAATAGGACTTTATATCTGGGTGCCTATCTCAACAATTTTAGCAAATATACAAGTTGTTATCTTGGTTAATCTTTTTTTGGTATGGAGCAACTCTTGGAAATATCCTATATGCTGGAGGTTTCTTAATCACTGATATTTTAAGTGAAAACTATGGTAAAAAGCTGCAAATACAGCTGTAAAAATTGGATTTTTTTCTCACTTGTTGCAACAACTTTAATAATGCAATGTGCTATACACTTTAAACCTCTTGATGTTCCTGAAGGTTTAGCTATATTTGAAAGTGTAAAAAGTATATTCTCATTATTACCAAGATTAGCTATAGCTTCACTTATTGCATATTTAATTTCTCAATTCCACGATGTTTGGCTATATGAAAAATAGAGAAATTTCCTGCTAAAAAAATTTATTTGGCTTAGAAACAATGGAAGTACAATGCTAAGCCAACTTATAGATAACTTAGTGTTTACAACTATCGCTTTCTATGGAGTATATCCAATAGATGTTATGGTTTAATATTTTCTTATCAACATATATAATTAAATTTATAGTTGCTATCTGTGATACACCATTTATCTATCTTGCTGATAAGATGTTCAGAGATAAAAAAGATACCAGAAGATATTTAGATAATATATTATCTAAATATTGACTTTTTATATATTTTAGATAATATATTATATATGAATATGAATTTTTTTAAATATGAAGACACCAAAAAGAAATACAATTAGAAATAGCTAAAAATATTAGAAAAAGAAGAAAAGAATTAAAATTAACACAGGAAGAATTTTTCAAAAAAGTCAGGGGTGAGTTTTGGTTCAATAAAACGTTTTGAAAATACTGGGGAAATTTCTCTTTTTTCTCTTATAAAAATTGCTATTGTTTTAGGATGTGAAGATGAATTTTTAAACTTATTTCAGCAAAAACAATATAGTTCTATTGAGGAGATAATAAATGAACAAGATTAAGTCTCTACAAGTTTTCTATAATGAAAAAAAGGTCGGAACACTAGCTTTAATGAAAAATAATATTATGGCTTTTGAGTATGACAGTAATTGGATAACTAATGGTTTTCAATAAGTCCATTTAGTCTTTCCCTAAAAACAAGTTTTTATTCCTAGAATAGATCCTTTTGATGGTCTATATGGAGTTTTTATGATAGTCTTCCTGATGGTTGGGGAAGATTGCTTGTTGACAGAATGTTAAATTCTCAAAATATAAACCCAAGAGAGATTAGCCAAATAGATAGACTAGCTATAGTTGGTGAAACAGGAATGGGAGCTTTATCATATAAACCAGAATATAATCTTTTAGAAGATAAAGATTATCAAGAAGATTATGACAATCTAGCTTTTGTCTTGTAAAAATTCTAAACACAGAATATTCAGCTGATTTAGATGAGCTTTTTAAATTAGGAGGTTCATCAGAGGAGCAAAAGCCAAAAATCTTAACAAAAATTGATTAAAAATATGGTCACCCTTGTGACTCTAGCACTCGTAGAGGTGTCAGTCATGAGTTAGACCATTAAGTATAGTCAGCTATATAGAAATATGTATGTAGAGGTAGTAACTTTAAAAAGCTATCCAATACTACTCGAATTGCTGGAAATCCCTAAAACTAGTATAACTACAACATAGTACCTAAATAAAAATATGGTACAAGTGTGAAAGTGGCGAAAGCAGAAAAAATATACTAGATGACATAAGGGTTAAATCCTAAGTGTTAAGATAATGGGCAATCAGCAGCCAAGACCGAAAGGTGAGGTTCAACGACTATTCCTCCTGAGGGAAGTACACTAAAGCTGGTGGAGTGGGTGAGACCCAAACAGATAGAGCTGTGGGATAAGATATAGTCTGTGCTAATAGAAATATTAAGAAGTTCGAGGCTAATCTCCTTAATTTATTAAGTGTATATGCCAAGAGAACTGCATAAGTGGTAGCGTACTTATGTGAACGACAACCTCTAAAACGACTGAGTCAGTTTTAGGGTTCATATATTAGAAAAATTTTTACTTTTTCATTTACTTATAGTATAAAAAGTGGTATACTATATATAGGTAAATGGAGGTGAAATCACATGGAAAAAGCATATAAGTTTAGATTTTTATCCAACTAAAACTCAAATAACAATATTAAATTGTACTTTTTGGTTTGTGTAAAGATATGTCTATAATCATTTTTAGATTTAAAACAAGAACTATATAACAAGAGAAAAAAATCTATTTCATATAGTGAGTGTAGTAAAGAATTAACAGTTTTTAAAAACAAGAGAAAGAATGGTTAAAAGATGTAGATAAATTTTTCTTTTACAAAATTCTTTAAAAGATTTAGATAAAAGCCTATAAGAACTTTTTAGTGGAAGTGGCTATCCTAAGTTTAAATCTAAGAAAGATAATGAAAAATCATACAGAACCAATTATACAAATAATAATATAGAGTTTTTAGATAAATGGATAAAAAGTACCTAAGTTAGGAAAACTAAAAATAAGAGATAAAAATGAAACCTACAAGGAAGAATAATAAGTGCAACAATAACACAAGTACCTAGTGGAAAAATATTATATATCTCTGTGTTGTACAGATGTAGAAGTAGAAAAAAATTAGAAAGTACAAATAAAAAAATGTTGGAATAGATTTAGGTATAAAAGGACTTCGTGATTACCAGTGATGAAATCTCAATAGAAAAATCCAAAATATTTACAAAAATCTTTGAATAAACTAGCAATATTACAAAAGAAAACTATCACGAAAAACAAAGGGTAGTTCAAATAGAAATAAAAGCTAGAATAAAAAGTAGCAAGATTATTTGAGAAAATATCAAATCAAAGAAGATTTTTTTGCAAAAAATTATCAACAATGCTAATAAAAGAATATGATATTATTTGTATGGAAGATTTACAAGTAAAAATATGGTAAAAATCATAAATTAGCAAGAAATATTGTAGATGTATCATGGAGTGAATTTAATAGAATACTAAGTTATAAAGCGAAATGGCATGGAAAAAACAATAGTAGAGTAGATAAATTTTTGCAAGTAGTCAAATATGTAATTGTTGTGGATATAGAAATGAAGAAGTAAAAGATTTAAGTGTGAGAGAATGGACTTGTCCAGTATGTGGAGCTGTACATAATAGAGATATAAATGCAGCAAAAAAATATACTAAAAAGAAGGACTAAGGATATTAGGTATAAGTGCTTAAATATATAAATATATGAACCGTAGGAACTATGGGGATAGCTTGGTAAATTTAGTTGGCTAACAGAAGCAACTACTACCCAAGAACCCTGCGACTTCAGTCGTGGGAGGTTCAGAATGAAGATTGGATTATAAAGTTTCCTTCTTCATTAGATGACAGTAATATAGGTAAGTTAGAATATCTATATTCTGTCTGTGCTAAAAAATGTAAGATTGATATAGCTAAAACAAAAACTTTTCCCTTCTAAAATATCATCAGGTTATTTTTGGGATAAAAAGATTTGACAGGATTATCAACAGGGGGCAATTAGAAAACTACATATGATTTCTGTGAGTGGCTTACTAGAAACTTCTCATAGAATCCCCAATCTTGACTATAATGATTTAATGCAACTTACTTTAAATCTTACTAAAAAGTTTTGAAGAAGTGGAAAAGCTATTTAGGTTGATGTGCTTCAATGTTTTTCTCATAATAGAGATGACCACTCTAAAAATTTTCATTTATTTACAATGAAGATCTAAACAAATGGGAACTTTCACCAGCTTATGACTTAACTTATAGTTATTCAATAAACGGAGAACATGCAACAACAATCAATGGAAATGGAGTAAATCCTGGTTTTAAATGATATATTAAAAGTTGCTGAAAAGATTGGTTTGGATAAAAAGAAGGCTGAAAAGATTGCTATTGAAATAAAAGAAATAGTAAAAAGAGTTGGAAATATTTTTATCAAAAATAAATTTAGAACAAGGATTGAATTCTATATTGAATGGAATTTAATCCTTTTTTTTATTTTTCTATATTCCATTAATATATGTTTTTATTCAAAAAGAAAAAATATAAGTAAAAAAATAGAAATTCTAGTAAAAATTATTTGACAAATAATCGCAGTTATTTTATAATCACATTATAAAAATAATAAAAAGTAAATTTTTATATATAGATTATTTATGAGTTAAATGTAGAGAGGGCATATGGATAAACTAGATATTAAGAAAAAGAGTTATGATGTATTTTATCAGAAGCAACTCAAGAGTTAATTTTTAAATGAAGGTATTAAAAATTTATCAATTAAAAAATAGCTGAAAAAAAGCTGGTTACAATACAGCAACTATTTACAATTATTTTTGAAGATTTAGAAGAGCTTATTCTATATAGTTCAGTGGATTATTTAAAAAACCTACTTAAAAGATTTAAGAAGTGAAATAAACCCTGATATGAAAAGCTATAGAGATGTATGAAACAATCTATAAGGTCTTTGTTCACCATTCATTTGAAAAACTGAAATTTTTATACTCTATTCTTCGGAAAATACAGCTATAAACTTGAAAAGATAATAAAAAATACTATGAAATTTTTCCTGATGACATAACAGGTCAGTCTGATATAACAAAGTCTGTGTTGATAGAAGCAAATATACACAATAGAGATATTCCTGTAATGAAACAGATGATAAAAGAAGGTAGTATTTCAGAGGAGGAAGCTCCTTATATAATGGAAACAATAGTTAGAGTTCACCAAAGTTACCCTAGGGAATATTTTACAACAACGAGACAAAATTTCCTTGGATGAACATAAAAAATAAATTTTTAAAATTTTTTAATTTTTGTTAAGAAAGAAATAACATATATTTAAAAATCTCAAAAAGGAGGAAAAAAATGGCGTATAAATGTGTTGAAGATTTAAGAGAACCTCAGAGTTTTTATCATTTTTAGAAATATCTAAAAATTCCAAGGCAGACATTTTTTGAAAAAGAAATAAGTGACTTTATATTAAATTAGGGCTAAAGGTTTAGGTTTAGAAGTTCATCAAGATGAAAAATACAACCTTTTAATAAAAGAAACCAGCAACTTTGGGATACGAAAAAATAAAAAGCCTATTATCATACAAGCACATATAGATATGGTTTGTGAAAAAGACCTGAAGTTGAGCATAACTTCAGAAAAGACCCTATAAAACTTGTATTAGAAGGAGATATTTTTATCAACTGGAAATAGAACTACATTAGGTGGAGATGATGGTATAGGAGTGGCTATAGCTATGGCTGTACTTGAAGATAAGAATTTAAAACATCCTCCTGTTGAAGTAATACTAACTACTTGTGAAGAAGAAGATATGAGTGGAGCATTAAGTGTTGATAAATCTTGGTTTTAATACAAATAGAGTTATAAACATAGACCATGTTGTTGATACTGAAATAATAGCAGGTAGCTGTGGTGGAATAGGAGTAGATTTAAGATTTCCTGTTGAATACACAAATAAAGCAGACAACTACAAAGGATATAAAAATAAAAATTAGAGGTTTAAGAGGTGGCGCTCAGGAGAAGACATACATAAAGGTAGAGCAAATGCAAATGTTTTACTAGCTAATCTTTTAAATCTTTTAAGAGAAAAAGTTAATTTCTTAATCTCTGATATAAAGGTGGAAACTTTAGACTTGCTATTCCAAGAGAAGCTCATATTACATTAGCTTTAGAAGAAAAAGATGCAGATACTTTAAAAGATATAGCAAAACATTTTTGAGTATAAGCTAAAAATCTATGAAGAAACTGCTGTAGATTTAAAAATTGAAATTTCAGAAGAAAAACTTAGCTGATAAATTACTTTCTAAGAACACAGTTGATAAGATTATAGATGCTATAATTTTATCTCTAATGGTGTATCGAGCATGATAGGAAGTTTAAATGTTGTTGGAAAGTTCATCTAATTTAGGTGAAGTATATGTAAAAGATGACTATGTTTTACTTAGTTACAGAAATAAGAGCAACTTTTGAAAAAGAATAGAGATTATCTATATAACAAGATAGCTTTAATCGGAAAATATTTAGGTGGAGAGCTTAGAGGTTTCTCAGCATATCCAAGTTGGGTTTACAAACCTCATTCAAGTCTTAGAATACTGCTAACAAAGTTTATTCTGAACTATTTGGTGAAGAAATCAAAACTCTTGCAGTTCATGCTGGGCTAGAATGCGGATGTTTTGTAGATAAAATTCAAGGAGATATGGACGCTATATCAATAGAGTCCCTAACGCTTGGGATTTACATTCACCTAATGAAAGATTAAGTGTGTCTTCAACTGAAAAAGTTTACAAGTTTTTAACTCATATTCTTGAAAAACTTAGATTAATCAATAAAATAATTTAAAAATAGAAGGAGGTTTTTATGCATCCAGCAATGGCGTTTTTATCTTAATGGCATTCTTAGCTTTAGGGGAATTCATCTCGGTTAAAACGAGAGCTATAGTCCCTTCAATCTTAATATTCTTAATTTTACTTCTTTCAGGAGTATGGGGAGAATTTTACCAAAAGAAATCATTGATTTAGGTGGATTCTCTGAAGCAATGACAGAAGTTATCATGGTAGTTATAGTTGTTAACATGGGAAGTTCATTGAGTTTAGATTCTTTAAAGAAAGAATGGAAAAACTGTTTTAATAGGAATTGGAGCAATAGTAGGTATAGCAGCTGTTATCCTTCCAGTAGGAAGCATGATATATGATTGGCAAACAGCAGTTGTTGCTGCACCACCAATAGCTGGAGGTTTCGTTGCTGCATTTGAAATGTCTAAGACATCTCTTGCAAAAGGATTACCTCATTTATCAACAATAGCTTTACTTTTACTAGCTTTACAAGAATTTCCAGTTTACTTCATCTTACCAGGTTTATTAAGATCTGAAACTTTAAGAAGATTGGATTTATTCAGAAAAGGTGAACTTAAAGCTGTTTCAGCTGCAGAAGAAGAAAATAAAAAGAGACTTATCCCCTCTATTCCTGAAAAATATATGGATACATCTACTTATTTATTCCTTTTAGGTCTTGTTGGAATGATAGCTATTCTATGTTCAATGCTTTCAAAAACAATCTTCAATGGATTTGGAGTAGACTTTAAAATTTCTCCTACAATATTTGCACATATTATTTGGTATCATAGCTGGAGAAATAGGATTATTAGAAGAAAATCATTACAAAAAGCTAACTGTTTCCGGTTTTCTTCGTTGTAGCATCAGTAGTTGGAGTTATGGGTGGACTAGTAAACAGTTCAATGGAAGAAATATTAAAATTAATCGTACCTCTAGTTGTTTTAATATTCTTAGGGAATTATAGGAATGGCTATAGGAGGAATAATTGTTGGAAAAACTATTAAAACTTACATGGCAAATGTCTTTTGCTATAGCCCTAAACTGTTTAATAGGTTTCCCAGTAAACTTCCTATTAACTAATGAAGCTATAAACGTATTGGCTAAAACAGAAGAAGAAAAAGATTTCTTAACTAATACAATGGTGCCAACTATGTTAGTTGGAGGATTTTACTACTGTAACTCTAGGTTCAGTTATATTTGCTGGAATATTAACAAACTTCTTATAAAAATATTAAAAATTTGTCAAATAATACTGGTGGAAGAAATTTCATCAGTATTATTTTTCTATAAAAACTATTGCAAATCATAGTGATCTGCATAGTCCTTTTTGTTATCAGCTGATATTTGTTACTCTTATACTAAATATTGTTTGACTGCTTCTAACTCAACCTTTTTAAACTCTATATTTGTAAGAGTGCTTTCAGATTTCTTTATTTGTTTCTTTTATAGTGTCTATCCAAGCATCATAGCTTTCCTGGGCTGTAGTATCTAAAGCTGCTCCTGCCGCTTTTTGAGCTTCTAAATATTTTATTAGAGCTTTGTCATTTTCTATTTCCTTTGTCACAGCAACTTCTCTTTTTTATAGCATTTTCTAACTTTTTAGCAAATTTTCCCATTACTTCTTTTTCATTTTGATTCATAACTTTTACCTCCATAAATTTTTAATTTTTCTTTTCTAACTTGGCTGCCTTGTTATGAATACATAATAACTTATTTTTAGTTATTTCCTTTTTCTCTATGGACAAATATGCTTCTATAGAAAGTTTAAAAATTTCTTTAACTAAAAAAATTCTACATTGTCTTTTAATTTTTCTTCTAATTCTTCTTGTGTATTTCCTATTAACTCAAAGACTAGATACTTGAGAGGAAGAGACTTTTATGATATACAAAAATTTCTTTATCTTCAAATGGATCATGATAGTCGATAGAGCCTACATGTTGATAGACATTGCTCATTATTTCTTCGATATCTAAGTCTCTATTTTCTTTTATAGCCTTATTTTACATATTCTCCTGATAAAAGAGTAGTTAAGGTGCATTCCATATATTAGATTTTTATATTCTCCTATATTTTCTAAATAATATATTCTATTCCTTCTTTTTGAATTTTTGATATCTCTATTATTGTTAATCATATGTCCTGTATCCAAGATAAAACCAACATTTTTATATTTTACTCCATTTTAAAAAGATATTCAATTTCTTCTTTATTAGTAAGTTTAAGACCAGACCACCATAGATTTTCAAATAAAAGTGTAAAATTATATTCTTCATCTTCGAAAATATCATTTTATTATTGAAATAACAATTGTTAAAACTTCTCTATCAGAATATTTAAAATCATAAGTCATAGCTTCTGTAACTTTTTACATTGCAAGCATGAAAAACTACATATTCAACTTCTAGTTCTTTAGCTCTTTCCAATTCTTTTTATAGTATTCAATTAATTCTTTTGCTATATCCTCCACAAAGAGATTTAAAGTATTTATCATCTTTAAGTTCATCATACAAAGAAGTAAAATCTTCTAGATATAATTCCAGCCATGAAGGAAAAATCTCATATGATAACCCTTTATATATCCCTTTAGTGGAGAGTTATCACCGTCAAAAATTTTAATTAATTCAAAACCATCAAAGCCATATTTTTGAGAAAGATATTGCATTTCTTTCTCAAAGCTCTTCATTTGAACAGAAATCTGCTATATTTAATAATTTATACATATCTTACCTTTTCTAGCTATATCTTCAAAGATTTCTATAATCTTTCTCCCAAAGAAATAATCTTTCAAGAATATTTTTAAACTTTTCTTTATTTCACTAAATTTTTGGTAATTCACCAAATACCATATTTCTAAATTTTTTCTCATAAATTTCTTTAATTTTTATCTATTCTTTCAAAATTAGTATATAGAAATGAATTAGAGTAAATTAGATTTTTCTTTTTCTAAAAAATCATTTTGAATAACTACTTTAGAAGCCATTGAAAAAGCATCTGAATTCAAAAAATTTTTATTCTTTCTTCTTGATTTAATTTGTAAATATCATATATATGTCTAATTTTATTTCCTAATTCTATTTCAGGATTTCTTTCAAATGTATAGTCCAATACTGCAAATATTTTTCTACAAATGTTCTTTCTATTGAAAGGCTTTCTATTATAAAAGATTCTAACTCAAATTTCTTTATAAATTCTTCTCTATTTATTTTCTTTAAATACTTTGAAATATAACTTTCTATTTCTATTTTTCACTTGGTTCTGGAATAGACATTGAATTAATTTCTAAAAACAATAACATTACTAATTTGTCCAATGTCTTTTTCAGAAGTTTTAATTGGATACTCATATATAGTTTTTCTTATATTTCCTCTTTTTACTTCTCTAATATGATTTTAAACAGAGCATTCCAACTGTTATCTCTTTTTCTATATTTTTTTAAAAATATTCTTTTTGATTATCATTTAGTTCAAGAGATTTCAGTTGTAAATCTATATCTTCAGAAAAATCTATCTATAATATTGTATGCTTTTTGATAATGAAGTTCCTCCTTTAAATACAACCTTATTCCTATATTCACTATTGCTTAGTCTTTTTAATATATATATTTACCCAATAATCTTTTTCAATGTAAAATTCCAGTATTCCTAAATCATTAGCAGTCAGATTAATTAAATCTTTAAAATTTGATAAATCTTCGTGTAAATTCATCTAATCCTCCATTCTTTTTGAATTAGGTAAATTTAATCCTATGTTAAATGTTGTATTCTTATTAATTTTTCTTCAATTCACTAAGATCTAAATCTCTTTTTATTTTCAAGCATACTTCCTATCAAGGCTATCACCCTTACGGGATAATATTTATTAGCCAAATTTATCAATTTGTTCAATTCAATATTTGAAAAATTTAAGAAAAGTTTTTTTGTATTATTTTATAACTCTCTTCTATGTCTGAATCTAATATACATTTGATATTTTTCAAAATATCTAATATTTCTAAATACTTAATATTTTCTTGATTTATAGGAGCTTTATTGTAGTTAAATTTTATAGTAAAAATTCTCATATTTTTTTGATTTTTCTTTTATTTGTTGTAATTTCAATTTCATTAGCTATTTGGGTAGTCAAACCATATTTATTAAATAGATTATTCCCACTTAGATATCCAATAACAGTATCTTCTCCTTCATATAGATATAACAATTCATTTTTACTTAAAGGAAGTTCTCCAAAAATACTTTTCTTTAGGAATATAGTATACTCCCTCTCTCTGCTCTTCTTATTTTTCCCAATTTCACTAACCTTTCAAATGATTTTTAATACAGTTTTTGATAATTTATCATTAAAAATTATTGATATCAATTATTTTCCCTTTTTCTATTTTCTTTATATTTTTCTTTTTATTTCTGAATAAATACTCATATTAAGACCTCCTATAAAATTATATCATTAATACATAAATATTAAAAGTTTTTACATAATTAACGACAAAATAAAGGAGGTAATCTTCTATATTATACAGAAATCTAAAGATTTAGAAATCTCATTATAGTATACCTTAGTTTTTATTTCAAAGACATTATTTAAGTTTTCTTCTGTTATAACTTCTTCAACACTTCCATCTTTTACAATATTTCCATTAGATAGAAGTACTATCAGGAAAAAATACAACTATCAAAATAAATGGCAAAATCTTTTTCGGCATTCTTTCACCTCCATTTTTAAAAGGCTACAGAGATGTCTACTGGGATTACAGTGAATATTATAACATAATCATTGACTTTTTAAGCTTAAAAAGTTATAATTGACTTAGATATAGAAGTATATCATAAATGGCAAAAGAAAAATCAGGATTACAAAACACCATTAACGGCAATTGATGGTGTTTTTCTTTTTAGAATTATAAAAATACTTTTCAATAAATTAAGTGCAGACTCATCACTACTATTTTGAGTTCCAAGCTCCCTTTGAAAGCTTTATGTAAGATAGATTTTTCTAATATATCTATTCTTTCTTCAAGCTCTAATAATTCTTTTACCTTATTTTTCATTTTCTAAAAACTTCATCTAATATTCTAACAATTTCTTGTTGTTCTTCTAGTAGGGGGTAGAGGAATAGAAAAAAATTTTTCAATTCTAAATATTGCCAATTTCAGTTTGTCCACTCGATGTAATAGAGTCATTAATTAAATTTTTGAATAAAATTAGTTTTTAAAAGCAATTTAGTAGAAATTTATTATTTGTAGCATTTGAAAGATTAGTTAGTTTAACAGCGTTTTTCTGTTAAAAACTTTTATCTAATTCATAAGGAATAATCCCAATCTTTCCAATAGTTCCTGCTATAGAAAGATATAGATCTTCAGTAGAGATTTTTATAATTCTTTAATTTTTCTGCTAAATCATCAGAAATATACTTTAATTTATCTTGGTTAATGCTGTAATTATTAAAATCACTCACTCTTAAGTATACATTTTTGTTTTTCGTTAGAAAATTCTTCCCCTTTTGGAATTCTTTTTCCACCTTTAACTTCGCATAGATTTTTCTAATCTCACCCATAGCCCAACTATCAGGCAGTTTATATGGTTGTTCATCAACTGGAACTATCATATCTTTAACTTCTTTTATAATTGGTTTTAGGTTTTTATTACCATCTTTCTCAGCTTGTAGGCAATCTTCTTCCCACTTTTTAATTTTTCCTCATTTATAGATTTTAAAAAGTTCTTTTACATCTGATGTTTTGTTTCACTTCTCCATTTAGATGTTAAAGTTCCTTTAAATGCTCTATCTAAAATAGAAATTTTCTATTTTCAATATCAACTTTTATTTCTTCAATTATTTCTTTTGCCCTTTTAGTTTTTCAAATAGAAATCTAATTTTTCTACTATTCTTTTTGCTCGTTTAATGGAGTAAAGGAATAATTTTTTTCATTAACTATTGGAACAGTCAATTGAGGTATACTGCTACCAACACCCTTCTAAAGAATTATATTTAAAGTAGTAATCTAGAAACTCACTATAGTATTCTATCTTTTTAAGATTATAACTATTAATCTAATTATTGGTGTGATTTGCTTTCCCTTTATTTTGTAAATCAATTGTTCCACGAGCTGATATTGTTAAAGCTTTTTCTAAAAACTTTTGCTTCATCAGTATAACCATATAATCCATCTTTATCTATTCCATTTGAGAATATTGGAAATATATTTTTATCTGTTTTCATTTTAGAGAAATTTTCTGGCTTATCTCCACCTGCAAAATATGAAATGTACTTTAATCCTACCCACCCCAATTACTAGGAATTGTATATGGTTGTTCATCAACTAGGATAAAGGGCTTTTTAATTTTTCTTCCAAACCATTTTCAACATTCTTATTCTTAGCCATTTTAATCTTCCCTCACTTAATCCACAGTTTTTCAGCTCATTCACAACTAATTTTAATAAGTCAATAGCTTCTTCTAATTTTTCAATAGTTTCATTAGTGTTTAGAATTGGATTAGAGTAAAGCTTCTATATCTAATAGGCTTTCATCTTTGATTAGACCCAAATCTAAGGAATAATCTTTCTTGATCTTCATCTATGCTGATTTTTGTCCATCTTTCTAGCTTTTCTTTTTCTTCATCATTATCAAAAAGTTGAAATAAATTCTTCAAAAATATTTCTCAGTAAGTGGAGTTGTTTTACAAAATTAGGCATATTAGTTCTTAAATCCTCAGAACCAAATATCCTTTGTATTTCCTATATCAGTCTTAGCTCTATCAAAGAATAATACATTAGTTTTTACTCCTTGAGCATAGAATATTCCTGTTGGTAATCTCAATATAGTATGAACATTACATTTTATTTAGTAGATCTTGTCTGATATCTTTTCCAATTCCACCTTCAAATAATACATTATCTGAAGTACTACTCCAGCTCTCGCTCTTCCTGTTAGATTTAAAGAACGATAGATAATCTCTAAAGTTTAATTGCTTATTAGACGAAGAGAAAACTAAGTCATCTCTTGTTGCTCTTTCTCCACCTTTTTGTACCAAAAGGGAGGTTGGAAAAGGATTAAATCAAAGTTCTTTAACTGTGTTCCTGTTGCAGAAAAGAGTATCACCTTATGAAATTACCTTCCACTCCATGAGTAAGGCATTCATTATACCAAGTCTATGAGTATCAGGAACTAATTCACAAGCAGAAAAAGCTTCTTTCTTTTTGAAAAGCATAGTCTTCTTCTGATATTCCATAATAGTCATCATTTTTCTTTTATATATCTATTTGCAGATATGATAAAACCTAATGTTCAGAGGCAGGGTCACAAATTCTCTCTTTTAGTTGAGGTTTAGTAACCTTAACAATAGTATCTATTAATACTCTTGGGTGAAATATTGCCCAGCTCAGATTTCTTTTTCAGAAAGCATTTTTCAAGTAAACCTTCATAAAAGGTCTCCAAAAGTCTTCTTTATCCACTGAATACCAATCCATTTTATCTATTTCAGAGAAAATCTTTTTAAGTTAGCAGGTTCTTCAATATTAGTTTTTAGCATTTCTATAGATAATAGCTAAGTTATTTTCTTTTTGAGCTAAATCTATTAAAAGCCTTTTGATAGGTAGTGTTTTTAATTCTAAAACCATCTAATTTAATAAGAGTATTCCAACGATATTCTTCAGAATTCCAACTTCAGCTTCATTATCTTGTTCTGCTAGCATTTTTAAAAAATAGGATATATATTAATTCTGTTACATATTCATGATAGGTAATTCCATCATCTCTTAATACATTACATAGATTCCATAATTTTTGAACTATTTCATTATTTGTCATTTTCTACTTCCCTTAATTTAGAATGATTTCTTCATTGATAATAGAAACAATATCAGCTAATTTATCTTCAAGCTTTTTGATTAATCTTATTGTAACCACCAAAATTATCTTTGAATATTCCACTTGAAAAATCTTCCTCTGTCAAATAACTATTTTTCTCTTAATTGAGAAATGATTTTTCTATAATTTTTTTAATTGAATAGGATTCCAATTCTTCAATCTTTTTATTCTTTTTCAATATCTTGAATTTTTCTTCCTTATCTAAAAATAGTTGAACCTTTCAATACTTTCTTTATATAGCTTAGTATATCAGCTGTAATATTTACATTTTTCAACTTTTCCATAGGCAGAATTTAACTCAGTTTCCTTATATCCATTTTCATCTAAAATATATCTTAATTCTTTTTAAGTCTTTTCTTTTTAATAGTTTTGGATTTTCTTTTAGCAATTTTAAAGCTTCTACTTTTATCCTGATTTTTCTCTTATGTACTTTTCAAAATTTTTCTAGATAGTCTTCTGGTTTTCATTTTTACCATAGATTTGTCTAACAGTTTCTAATCTCATCTTCATGCTCAGATATGATTCTATCTTTTTAGGGATTTTGAATACTATCTAAGAATATTAGAAAATCTTCTTCTTTTTCTATGTCATCAGGATTTATGTTTTTAATATATTCAATATAGTCATCAATATTTTTATATCTTCATTTTTCTGTATATTTTTAGAATTTATCTCGAACTTATTTTCACCCTAAGTCTTTTATTCTTTTCTTTTTCTTTGTAATCTAGCAATAACTTGCTCAATAAAATATTTTTACTTTTCATCAGGAACATCTTTGCTATAGCTATCTAATAATTTTTCCATATCTATTTGTGGATTATTTACTACAGGATTCATATCAGAAAAATCTTTCATATCTATATAGTTTCTAGCAGCATCAAATACCTTATAGCTTGTTTTATCTATTTCATCACATTTTCTAGTAGCTCTACCAAGCATTTGATGATAGAGTATACGGCTTTTTAACCTTTCTTAAAAATACAAGATTAGTTATTCTAGGTACATCTACTCCTGTTGTTAATAAATCAACAGATTACCCTATGGTAGGATAAGCTTCATTTTAAACTTTTTAACTAAATGGTCTACGTCCTTAACATAACCTGTCATTTTTAGCTATCATTTCCATATTTATATCAAACATAGCTTGCTTTTGATATTCTTCTCTTAAGATACGAACAACCATATCTGCATGTTCATCAGAAGCAGTGAATATCAATGTTTTTTCAGGACCTTCTGGATTGATGTAGTCGACTAATGCAGAGCAAACTTCTCTATTAAAGCTCTGTTATCACAGATTTATTAAATTTTTCAATGTCAAAATCTAGCTCATCTGCTAGAACTTCTCTTTCCTTTACTTTTTGAGCTTCAACATCATAGACTTTTACCATAGCTCCTTTTGATAGTGTATTCCTTCTTCTGATAACTTTGTTATTATCTCATAAGGTGGCTCAACATCAACTAAGTATCCATCTATAACAGCTTGAGAACAAGAATAACTATATACAGGTTCTCCAAATATTTCTTGAGTATGAAGTGCTGGAGTAGCAGTTAAAGCAATTTTTACAGCGTCAAAATAGTCTATCACTGCCTTGTATTACTTTCAAAATCTTTTTCATCGAAGAGTCTCTCTCTTCTTCTTTCATATTTCTATCTAAAAATATATCCTCTGTGAGCTTCATCTACAATAATACAATCATATTCTCCAACTGTCAGTTTATCTGTAGCTTCGTCGTTTGGATATGAATTCTTTTAATTAAACTTTGTACTGTAGCTATATGGACTCTTTCATCTTTATCAGTAGATTTATCATTTAAACCTTTAACTCCATATATTCCACCCAGACTAAGTAATTGTTCTATCTTAACATCCTGAACCTCCCACGACTGACACCTACGAGTGCTAGAGTCAGGGTTCTTGGGTAGTAGTTGCTTCTATTGTAACTAAATTTACCAAGCTATCCCCATAGTTCCTACAGTTTCATATATTGTATATTTAAGCACTTATACCTAATATCCTTAGTCCTTCTTTTAATATGTTTTTGGCTGCATTTATATCTCTACTGTATGTAGCTCCACATACTGGACAAGTCCACTCTCTCACACTTAAATCTTTTACTTCTTCATTTCTATATCACAACAATTACATATTTGACTACTTGCAGATTTATCTACTCTTACTATTGTTCTTCCATGCCATTTCGCTTTATAACTTAGTATTCTATTAAATTCACTCCATGATACATCTACAATATTTCTTGCTAATTTATGATACCATATTTTTACTTGTAAATCTTCAATACAGATAATATCATATTTTTCTTATTAACTCTGTTGATAACTTTTGCAAAAATCTTCTCTTTGATTTGATATCTTTTCAAATAATCTTGCTACTTTTATTCTAGCTTTATTTCTATTTGAACTACCCTTTGGTTTCGTGATAGTTTTCTTTGTAATATTGCTAGTTTATTCAAAGATTTTTGTAAATGTTTTGGATTTTTCTATTGGATTTCATCACTGGTAATCATGAAGTCCTTTATACCTAAATCTATTCCAACATTCTTATTTGTACTTTCTAATTTTTCTACTTCTACATCTGTACAACACAGAGATATATAATATTTTCCACTAGAGTACTTTGTGTTATTGTTGCATTTATTATTCTTCCTTGTGGTTTTATTTTACCTCTTATTTTTAGTTTTCCTAACTTAGGGTACTTTTATCCATTTATCTAAAAACTCTATATTATTATTTGTATAATTGGTTCTGTATGATTTTTCTATTATCTTTCTTAGATTTAAACTTTGGATAGCCACTTCCACTAAAAAAGTTTTTATAGGCTTTATCTAAATCTTTTAAAGAATTTTTGTAAAGAAAAATTTATCTACATCTTTTTAAACCATTCTTTCTCTTGTTTTAAAACTGTTAATTCTTTACTACACTCACTATATAGAATAGATTTTTCTCTTTGTTATATAGCTCTTGTTTTTAAATCTAAAAATGATTATAGACATATCTTACACAAACCAAAAGTACAATTAATATTGTTATTTGAGTTTTGAGTTGGATAAAATCTAAACTTATATGCTTTTTCCATGTGATTTCACCTCCATTTACCTATATATAGTATACCACTTTTTATACTATAAGTAAATGAAAAAGTAAAATTTTTCTAAATATATGAACCTAAAACTGACTCAGTCGTTTTAGAGGTTGTCGTTCACATAAGTACGCTACCACCTATGCAGTTCTCTTGGCATATACACTCCTTAATAAATTAAAGAGATTAGCCTTGAACTGCTTAATATTTCTATTAAGCACAGACTATATCTTATCCCACAGCTCTATCTGTTTGGGTCTACCCACTTCCACCAGCTTTGGTGTACTTCCCTCAGGAGGAATAGTCGTTGAACCTTACCTTGCGGTCTTGGCTGCTGATTGCCCATTATCTTAACACTGAGGATTTAACCTTATGTCATCTAGTATATTTTTTCTGCTTTCGCCACTTTCACATTTGTACCATATTATTTAGGTACTATGTTGTAGTTATACTAGCTTTAGGGGTTTCCAGCAATTCGAGTAGTATTGGATAGCTTTTTTTAAGTTGCTATCTCTACATACATATTTCTATATATGACTATACTTAATGGTCTAACTCATGACTGACTCCTACGAGGTTCTAGAGTCACAAGTGTGCGACCATATTTTTAATCAAAAAGTTTCCTTTGCTTGTTCACCTAAAGAGTTCTATCTACAACAAATAGAATTCTTTTAAATTTATTTGTTTTCAAAAAGCCTATAGATTAAACCTAAGGCAGTTCTTGTTTTACCTGTTCCTGTTGCCATAGTAAGTAGAACTTTTTCTTTCCAGAAATAAGAGCTTTTCTTCAACTGCATTTAATAGCATCCTTTTGATAATATCTAAGTCCTAAACCAAATTTCGATTCAAATATTCACTTTCTTCTTTTAGTTTTGATTTTGCAAGCTCATCGTCTTTTTCTAATAATTCTTTTAAATCTTTGGGTGAGTAAAACCTTTTTAAAACTTTGGTAAATTACTTTCTTTTCTAGCATCTAAAAGCCAAATTCAGATTTTTCAGGTAAATCTTTATTATAGCCTCTACCATTACTTGAAAATAGGAAAAGGAGCTTTATATTCTCCAAAGGGCGCTCCTTCACAAAGTTGAGCATTTTCAAATATTTCAACACCTTTTGAATATATACGACTGTCTGCATTTAAAGCTGCTGGAATATCAGTGTTTAATCTTTTTCGCCTCTAAAAATTCCATAAAGTTTTTCTCCTAAAAACAGAGCATAATCTGCAAAAGCCTTTTCTTCCATTTTTCTTTTATGCAAAGTACTCAGCAATAGCGAGATTTCTCTTTTTCAGGTAAAGTTTTATTTGTTTTGTAATTTAAAACTTTGTGTCAACTTCCAACCAGCTTCTGTTAGTTGTTTATCTATAATAAGTCTAGTTTCTTCTTCAGTAAATTCTATTTCTCTTCTTAGAGATAGCTTTCTTTCTATCTTCTCTAGTTGTTAAATGAGGATTAGTTTTAATATCTTCTAATTCTTTTTGTATTTCATCAGTTCTTTCAACTAGTTTTTGATATTCTTTTTCATAATCAATATTTTCAGGTTTCTTGTATTCTATAGTTTCTGAATGGAATGACATGTCTGTTCCATATATTTCTTGAAACCAAGCTCCAAGTTTTACTGCCACATGATAATAAAGTTTTCAGCTGTTTTTCGTCACCATAAGCTCCATGAGCAGCTTTATTTCCTTTTTACGAAGAGAATGTAAGATGTTATCAATATCATCTGGTATTAAACCTGCTCTTTTTAAAATTAAAATTTTATCTACAGCTAATGTATTTTTATCACAACTAAAAATTTTCAATTTTTATCATGATTTATTAATTCTTCTCCAAAATTGTCTCAGCTTCATAATAGCAGTATTTGGATCTTTATATAAAATATACTCAGCCATTTCCCCAATTTTAGCTAAGCCTTTGCCAATCATTTTTGTAAAAAATTAAAATTTGAATACATATGCCCCTCAACTTAAAATTTACTTTCTTATTGACTATTATATCTTATTTAGAACAAAATTCCAATAAAGAGTTTTTCAGACTATTATCTTACTCACTCTTTTAGATATTATTTAATAATTCTATTTAACAGCTATAACTCCAATTTCAACTTTAACATCTTTTGGTAATCTAGCAACTTCTAACACAAGCTCTTGCAGGTTTAACTTCACCTCAAATATTTGTCATAAACTCCATTTATTTTAGTGAAATCGTTCATATCTTTGATATAAACTGTTGCACTAACAAATATCTTTTAAAAATCATATCAGCTTCTTTTTAAGATAGCTCCTATATTTTCTAAAGATTGTTTTGTTTGTTCTTCAACATCTTCAGAAACTAATGTCATTGTAGCTGGAACAAAAGGAATTTGTCCTGATACATATAAAACTCCGTTTGCTTCAATAGCTTGAGAATACAGGTCATAGTGCAGCTGGTGCATTTGTTGTGTTAATAACTCTTTTCATCTTAAACATCTCCCTTTTAAATTTATTGTTTTAAAAATTAACTTATTTTTACATTATAGAATTTATTTTGTTATTCTGTCAAATATTTTTACATATTGAAGTAGTCTAACAATTCTTTTGACATCTTTTTCAACTTAAAAACATATTTAACCATAGATTTCCCTTGACTATCTTTTTATTTCTTTAGCAGATAGAACTTTTTCAACATCACCTAAATAGTAGAAATTTTTCTCCATTATTTTTCTTTACAAAAACATTTATCTCATAGAAATTTTTGCAATCTTACCTTCAATAGTTAGTTTATTATCTTTTAAGGTAACGGCTAGATTTTTGAAAACCAACTAAAAGTTTGACTGTCATAGAACTCATTTGAATAGTCAGCTCTTTCAGATAAATTATCCATAGTAATGAAAAATTAAAAAGTTTTTCTTTCATTTTCAAAAGGAGTATAACCACTTACTTGAAACCATTATTGAAAATTCAAATTTAGATACCAAAAATGCTTCTGCTTAGTATATTCTCCAAAAAGTTTTTGATGCTTTCTTTTTGCAAAATTATTGTAGTTATTTTCATAAAAGCTAGATTATATTTTATTAAATCATCTATTAAAAATTTTTAAAATATGAATTGTTACTATATGAGTTTTTAAAATTCTCATCTAAGAAATAGTAGTCATCTTTTCTGTATAGCACAGGTTCAAATGCCTTTGTTGTAGATAGAGTAATAAATATTTCTTTAGATAGATGTTCAAAAGCATTTTTTATATTATTCTCTTGATTAATTAAAGAATATTTATTTTTCAATATTTTCTCAACTTCTTCTAGATTTAATTTTTCTTTAACAAATAGCTCTTTTAATATCAACATCTCATGTACTCTTTTGCAGGGGTAAAGAAAGTTGATAAGAATATCAAGAATTTCTTTTCAATGCTATTTAATGAACCTGCTCTATATTTAGGTGCTATATTTTTAGGACTTCGTCATAATCTTTTTGTACTTTAAAATTACAGTGGGTGACAACATATTTCTTGTATAGAAATCATAGAGATAGGGAACTCTACCTAATTGACTTTCAAGTAATTTTGAAGTCTTTCTATAAGTTTTCTATTAGAAAAATTGACCTTGTTGATATTTTTCAAAAATTCTTTCCTTTGAGATTTCATCAAAACTTATAGAGCTTTCTCCAGCTAGAAAGTCAGTAGCATTCATAAGAAATCTTTTTCATGAAATCTTTATCGTAGCTATTATTTTTGAGATATTGCTATTGGAATTAAAGTTTTTCTCATAGTTACCAATGAAAATCTAAAACTACAGTATAGACTTTATTTTTATGCTTTTCTTAAACCTCTACCCAGATTGTTGAATATATACTATTGCAGAGTGGTAGGTCTTAAAAGTATCACTTGATTGACACAAAGGTATATCCACTCCCTCATTGAATATATCCACAGATATGATATAATCTATTTCTCCTTCTTCTAGCTTCCTTATAGCTTCTTCTCTTTCATTATCAGAATTCTCAGAACTTAAAGCAAGAGCTTTTTACACCTTGTTCTAGAAATTTCTCAACTAATATTTTTAGCTTCTTCAACCTTTGAAACAAAAGACTAGGCAATGTAATTTCTCTCCACTATATGAATAATACTTACTTTTTCTAAAAATATGTCTCACTCTTTCATCGAAGTAAGATTTTTATAGATGTTTTTCATCTATACTTTCACCATCAATTACAATATCTGAAATCCCAAAAATAATGGAAAGGACATAATGGTCTTCTTTCATAGCATCTTGCAAACGAATTTCGTAGGCGACATTGTAATTAAATAGTTGATAAATATTAAAGTCATCTGTTCTTTCAGGAGTTGCAGTTATACCCAATAGAAAACTTAGGTTTAAAGTACTCAAAAAATACTTCGATAAGTCTTCAGCTCCTCCATGATGAACTTCATCTATATGATGTAGTCAAAGTAGTCTTTTGGAAAAATATTCAAATTTTTCTCCTTATTTAAAGTCTGTACCATAGCAAAAACTACTTCATCTTTATCATTTATTTGAAAATTAGAATCAAAAATTTCTAGCTTTTTATCCTTCAAAATTCTTTGATAACTGATTTTAGATCTTTCAAGAATAACTTTCTATGTGCTACAAAAAGTATTTTCTTTGCCTTAGCTTGTTTCACATCAAAGGCTGAAAGATGAGGTTTTACCTGTTCCTGTTGCACTGATAAGTAAGGCTCTATCGTTTTCTATTCTTGTTTCTTCCAAATTTTTAGGGCTTGTACTTGCATAGAATTAGGCTTAATTTCATTCAAATCTATATTTTGATTATTAGCTTCAAATTAACTTTTTAGTTGCTCATATCTTTTCTGATAATTTTCTATATCTTCTTCTATGAGAGTTTTTAAATTATCAAATTCTTTATTAAAAAGTTTCTAAAAACGGATTTAACTATCTTTCCATTCTTAGAGAATTTACCTTTATATTCCATTCAAAATTAACAGTCAATGCCCTTGAGTTAAGTTACTACTTCCTACAATTAAAGTCCAAATATTTCCCTTTCTAAAGAAATATGCCTTAGTATGATGTTTTCTATTAGTTGCAACTTTTAAATCTATATTTTTGTATGATAGAAGCTTCTTTAAAGCTTTTTGGCTCTGTGAAAAGTCAGATAATCTCCTGTTAAAATTTTTCCTTTTATTCCTTTATTCTCAAGATTTTTAATTCTTCCAAAAAGAGACATCCCCATAGTTATGAAAGCAACAGAGATTACAAATTCGTCACAATCCTCAAAGTATTTTTCTAAGTCTTGTAACAATCTTTTCTTCTCCATTGGCTATTAACTCATATTGATATTTCTCATCTGAATCTATATTAAAATCTATACTACTTGTTTTCAATGCTTCTAGTAAAAATATTTTTCCACTTTTCCACTTCCCTAAAAAGTTTTCTTTTTATTTTAGCATAAATTTAAAAAGAGAATTTTCAAGCTACCATACTCTACTAACTGTTTTGATATAGTTTTTATTTTAAATATTTCTTTCTGTTCTCTTTCCTGTAAAATTTGGAGTAACATTTTTCTTTGGTTTTTCTTCATCTTCTAGATAATTTGTAACTCTTCTGTCTGAGTAAGTTATAACTCCTCCATCAGTTATCTCATTAAATCTTCTTGGTTCAAAAATATCAAACATATCAGTGACATTAGTACAAGAAAGTAAAAATTGTCATTAAAATTATCAATAATATTATCACGCTTGCCCTCAATAATTTATTTATTTAAAAAGACTTAACTCTATCAAATATTTGTCCACTCATTTTATCTAAGGTATCCTTTGATAATTTTTCTTTACTAAAAATACTCAGCAAAAATAAAATCATTATCTAGTGTGTAGTAATAATAAAATACATATATATAAGGATGTGGATCATTATTTTTATTGAATCTTTATCATAATATTCAACTATCATTAAATCCTTATTTTCTAGTATATCTTTACCTCTTTTTCCTATAATTTCTTTCATTTTTAGTTTCTTCTACAAAAGCATCTAAAAAGCCATAATTTGGATATTGAGTATGATCTAAAAATACAAATATATAGAATATCTTTATTATCTAACACTTTCTTAAATACAATAGGATAAATATTATATTTAGGAACACCAGAAAAAAATTTCATATCCTGCTTTTCTTATTTTATTTTTCATCAATCCAATCTTTTGGTTTTGCAAAAGATAAAGTTGTCATCAATATAACTAAAATAAATAATATTCATATTGCCCTCCCAAAAATATTTTTACTAAAATTTTAATATTAGGGTATTATACAATAATTTCTTTTTATTTAAAGTTAATATTTAATAACTTGCTTATTTTAAATTAATATTTTTATATTCTATTTCAATATTATGTGGTATAATAAAAAGAATTAATAAAAAGAAAGTAGAATGGAACAATTAGAAAAATTAAAAGAATTTAGGAATTAGGACTTGGTGAAAAAGGTATTAAAAAGTATTATCAAAAAGGGATATGAATCTCCTACATCCTACACCTATACAAAGATTAACAATACCTGCACTTTTAAAAATGATAAAAGATATAATAGGACAAACACAAACTGGAACAGGTAAAACTGCTTCTTAGTCATAAAAACTCCTTAGAATTTTTATATATTTAGTTTAATAACAACAAATTTTAAAAATATTGATAATTTAAAATCTATATTACTTATTTTTAATGCATATAGTAAAATATTTTTCTACTTTTTATTAAGAATATTTTTCTGCTATTCATTATACTATGATTTAATTATTTTTGATACTAATTAGAATAAAAATATTTATTTTAAGAACTTTGAAAGTTATTTGACTTTTTATAGAAATGCTACAATCATAAATATGTTCTTAAAAGGAGATGAAAATGACAAATCAAGTCGTTGAATTTTTAAAAGAAAATAAAGTGCTTACTGTTGCTGGTACTCTTGTTGTTTTTGTTGTTATTATATTTATCAAAAATTAAATGCTGATACTAATCTCAAATTCTGTTAGTGATAGAATAAAAAAATGGAGATAAAGTAGAGGTTTCACAAGAAGGATTCTCTATTTCTAAGGATGGAATAAATTTTTGGGGGTACAAAATATAAAGTTGGATAGAACTATGTTGCTTATATATGATAAAAAGTCAGGATTTTGAGATATACACTGACTTTTTATTTTTTAGTTTATTCAATCACACATAATTATAACTACTAGAATAATAAAAGCATCTTCCAGTATATAAAAGAAAACTAATTATACCCTAATGAAATATCTTAATAAATATTCATATGTATATAACTTTTTAAAAATTTGTAATATAATATAATATAGAAAATATTTAAAAAGGAGAAGGGAAATGAAAAATTAGAACTTTATAAAAAGTTTTTAAACTCAAAAAGACCCTATTCAAAAATCTATACTTTCTAGAATAGAAAATACTTTAAGAAATGATTTTATATATAATAGTAATGCTATTGAGGGAACTCACTTACAAGACAAGAAACAGAAGTCATATTAGAATATGGGAGTAACTGTAAAGGGAAACCTTTAAAAAGACCATCTTGAAGTAAAAGGACAAGAATATGCTATTAACTTTTTGAATAATATAATTAAAAAGAAAATGAAGTTTTATCTCTTAGACTTATTAAAAGAATTTCATAGTCTTATTTTGAGATAAGTTGATCCTGAGATTGCTGGGCAATTTAAAAAATTTAAAAACAAGATAGTGGGTTCAAGTTTTGAAACATCTGATCCTATTTTTGTGGAAGAAGATTTAGAAAAACTTTTAAAAGATTATTTTTCTTCTAATGAAAATATTATTGAGAAAATAGCAAAATTTCATGCCAACTTTGAAAAATACATCCTTTTTCTGATGGAAATGGAAGAACAGGTAGATTGGTAATGAATTTTTGAACTTATGAAAAGCAGGATATCCCTATTTGTATAATAAAAATGAAGATAGATTAGAATATTACAATAGTTTAAATGAGAGCTCAAGCAAATAATAACTATGATGAAATTATAAAATTTGTTGAGAAAATTTAGAAAAACTTTTGAATTTTACTTTGAGCATATTTCTAATAATTGGCAGGAAGAATTTGAAATGTTTTGCAAGGGAGGAAAGTATATGATAACAACTCTATGTTATTTAGAAAAGAAAATAAATATCTTATGTTACATAGAACAAAAAGAAAATGATATAAATAAAAATAAATGGTTAGGAGTGGGAGGAAAATTAGAAAAGGGAGAAACTCCTGAGCAATGCCTAATAAAGAAAGTAAAGAAGAAACAGGACTAGATTTAATAGATTATGTTCATAGAGGCATAGTAATTTTTAACTATAATGATGATGAGCCACTAGATATGTATTTATATACTTCTAAAAATTTCTCTGGAGAAAATCCAAGAATGATTCAGAAGGAGATTTAAAATGGATAGATAAATCTGAGATATATAAGTTAAATCTTTGGGAGGGGGACAGAATTTTTTTAGAGTTGTTAGAAAAAGATGCTCCTTTTTCATTTTGATTCTTAATTATGAAAATGATAATCTATTGTCATCAGAATTGAAGTTTGTTTAAAAACTAAAAATAGCAGATGTATAAAAATTTGGTATAATAAAAAGAATGAAAAATAAAATCAATAAAAAATAGCTCATTACTAGCCAGATTTTTAACAGATAAAATTAAGAATTCGCTGCAAATTTGACAAACTTGCTGACAAGTCAGCTTCAAACAAGTCAAGATTTGCTCGGCTCATTCTATTTAATTTTTATCTTAAAAATCTGGAATGTAATTCGCTTATTTTTATTTTATGACTAATGGAGTGTAAAAAGTGAGGTAAATAATGTTTATAGATGAAGTTATTATAACAGTTAAAAGCTGGGAATGGTGGAGACGGTTCAGCAGCTTTTTAGAAGAAGAAAAATTTATTCAATTTGGAGATCCAGATGGTGGAGATGGAGGAAAAAGGTGGAGATGTAGTCTTCGTAGCTGATTCTAATATCAACACTCTTATTGACTTTTAAATTTATTATTTAAAGCTCAAAATGGAGAAATGGACAAAAAGAAGCAAATGTATGGAGGTGAAGACTTAATTATTAAAAGTTCCAGTTGGTACACAAAGTTAGAGACTTCACAACAGGAAAAATTAATTCTTGATATGAATGTAAATGGTGAGCAAAGAGTTTTTACTAAAAAGGTGGAAAAGGTGGATATGGAAATGTACGCACTAAAAAACTCTGAAGAAAAAGCTCCAAAAGATAGCAGAAAAAGGTGGAGAAGGAGCGGAAATAAAAGTTAGTTAGAATTAAAACTTTTTAGCTGATGTGGCTCTTGTTGGATATCCATCAGTTGGAAAAATCAAGCTTTATAAATAAGGGTTTCAGCTGCAAACTCTAAGGTAGGAAGCTACCACTTACAACTCTTGAGCCAAAACTTGGGTTGTTAGACTAGAAGAAGGAAAATCTTTTGTTATAGCAGATATACCAGGGCTTATTGAAGGTCTTCATGAAGGTGTAGGACTGGGAGATAAATTCTTAAGACATATTGAAAGATGTAAAAATGATTTATCATATAGTTGATGCTGCTGAGATAGAAGGTAGAGATTGTATTGAAGATTTTGAAAAATCAATGAGGAATTAAGAAAAATTCAGTGAAAAATTAGCAAATAAAAACAAATAGTTAGTGCTAATAAAATGGATTTAATTTGGGATATGGAAAAATTTGAAAAATTTAAAAAGCTATTTAGCAGAAAAAGGAATTGAAATCTATCCTGTATCAGTGCTTTTAAATGAAGGTCTAAAAGAAATTTTATATAAAACTTATGATATGTTATCTAAAAATTGAAGAGAACCTTTCAGAAGAAGAAGTAGATATCACAAAACTATTAAAAAGAATTGAAGATAGAAAAAGATGACTTTGAAATCACAAGAGATGAGGAAGATGCAATAGTTGTTGGTGGAAGAATAGTAGATGATGTTTTAGCAAAAATATGTAATAGGTATGGATGATGAATCACTTATTACTTTCTTACATATGATGAGAAATTTAGGAATGGAGGAAGCTCTACAAGAATTTGGTGTACAAGATGGAGATACAGTAAAAATAGCAGATGTAGAGTTTGAATATTTTGAATAAGGCTATTGTTATAGCAGGACCTACTGGAGTTGGAAAAACTAAAATCTCAATAGATTTAGCAAAATTATTGAATGCTGAGATAATTTCTTCCGACTCTGCTCAAGTCTATAAAGGCTTAAATATTGGAACTGCTAAGATAAGTGAAAAAGAAAAGCAAGGAGTAGAACATCATTTAATAGATATAGTTGAGCCAATAGCAAAATACAGTGTTGGGAATTTTGAAAAAGATGTAAACAAGATATTGAATCAAAATCCTGAAAAGAATTTCATGTTGGTTGGAGGAACAGGACTATATATAAATTCAGTGACTAATGGACTATCTGTTTTACCAGAAGCAGATAAAAACTAGAGAATATTTAGCAAGTTTAGATAATCAAACTTTGCTTGAACTAGCTTTAAAATATGATGAGGAAGCAACAAAAGAAATTCACCCTAACAATAGAGTTAGACTTGAAAGAGTTGTCGAAGTTTTTATGTTGACTAATAAAAAGTTTTCAGAGCTTTCAAAAAGAATATTAAGAACAATAATTTTAAATTTTTAAAGATAGCCTTGGAAAGAAATAGAAGAACTTTATGATAGAATTAATAAAAGAGTTGACATAATGTTTGAAGAAGGCTTAGTTAAAGAGGTAGAAAAATCTTTATAAAAATATATGGAGAAAAATTATATAGTTTAAATATAATTGGCTATAATGAACTTATAGATTATTTTAATGGACTTAGTAGTCTTGAAGAAGCAAGCTATAAAAATAAAATTAAATTCAAGACATTATGCTAAGAGACAATTTACATGGTTTTAAGGCAGATAAAGAATATGTATGGTTTAATCTTTCAGAGGTTTCAGAAGAGGAAGTTGTTAAAAGAGGACACACATTGTTTAATATCAAGTCTTGATTTAATTATTTTTATGTGATATGATAAAAAAAGGTAGAGGTGTCTATTATGAAAAATTATATTATTAATTGCAATGGTTTTTATTAATATCATGCTCTAATAATAACTATGTACAAAAAGGTTTTTTTCTCAAAATGAAAAACAAGCATTGATTTTATTTAAAAACAAGATAAAGAGTAATTTAAGTGAAAAATAATCTTGCTTACATTAAAGAGAACACGAAAGATAGTTATAGAAACAGGTATATTTTAGAAAAATTACAGAATATCGACTTTACAAAAATTGAATATATTTGTGTCTCAGCCATCTTATACAACTGAGTATCCTAGTTCGATATTAGCTCTGAATATGAACGAAGATACTATTATTTTGATTTGATCTTTATCTATGACAAACAAAAATAAGAAATGGTTAATATTTGACTTAAAAAGAAAAGGAGTGAGCCTATGAACAATTTTTGATGAAGAAATAAATAAAAATTAAAAATATTTATTCCATCTTTTAGAAGGCTTGTCCACAGTTAGAGCTATGATCAGAGTTTATCTCAGAGAACATAATATAAGTAGTTAGATGAGATACAACTACTATCAGTTGTAGATGAACTAACTACTAATGCAGTAGAGCATGCTTATAGCGATAGTCAAGGTGAGATAGAAGTAGTGCTAAATTATTATAATAACACTATTTTCTTAACTGTTGAAGACTTTGGTAGAGGTTTCGATGAAAGTTTAGACAGTAAAGAAGACGGTGGGTTTGGTTTATCAATTGCTAGAAAGTTAGTGGATGTTTTTGAAATTGAAAAGAAAAAGAAAAAGGTACTATTATTAAGGTAGAGAAAAAGATTAAGGAGGCAGTATAAAATGGAAAATAACTTTGAAATTTTAGAAAGAATGAAAGATGATATACAAATTATAGAGATTAACGGAGAACTGGATGCTTTTTGTTGCCCCTAAATTAAAAAGAGACTTTTTAATAAACTTATTGAAAAAGATATCAATAAGTATATTGTTGATTTTTAAAGGACTTATCCATATCAACAGTCTAGCTATGGGAATTTTGAGAGGAAAGTTACAAACAGTTAGAGAAATGGGAGGAGATATTAAGATAGTAAATCTTAATAAACATATCCAAACCATATTCGAAACAATTGGTCTAGACGAAATATTTGAAATATACAAAAATGAGGAAGAAGCATTAAAAAGTTTCAAATAAAGTGGTCTGAAGGGTAGTGTATGAATTTATTGATATTTTTAGGTTTAGCTATATTAGCCTTTAGCTTTTAGTCTTTACAGTATTCTTTAAAAAATCTGTTATAGATAGACAAATTGAAAAAGCTAAAATGATTTAGAAGATGAAGTAGAAAAAGCTAAATTAAAAGCAAAAAGAAATTGTAGAAGAAGCAGAAAAGATGCTAGTTCTAAAGCTAAAGAAATCGAATTAAAGGCTAAAGAAAAAAAGCTTACCAAATAAAAGAAGAGGTTGAAAAAAAGAAGCTAGAAATTTAAAAAAATGAAATAGCTCAAAAAGAAGCTAGAATAGTAAAAAGAAGAAATTTTAGATGGAAAAAAATTGAAAAAGCTGAAAACAAAAAGTTTAGAATTAGAAAAAAATTAATAATGAACTTGAAGCAAAAAAAGAAAAGAAATTGATGAATTAAAAAGTTAAACAAGAAGAAGAACTTTCAAGAGTGAGTGAACTTACTAAGGCAGATGCAAGAGAAATCTTATTACGTAAAAATAAGAGAAGAGCTTACTCATGATATGGCTGTAACTATTAGAGAGTTTGAAACTAAACTTGATGAAGAAAAAGAAAAATCAGCTAAAAATTCTATCAACTGCTATTGGAAAAGCAGCAGCAGACTATGTGGCAGATGCAACAGTATCTGTTATCAACCTACCCTAATGATGAAATGAAGGGTAGAATAATTGGTAGAGAAGGAAGAAATATAAGAACAATTGAAGCTCTAACAGGAGTTGATGTTATTATAGATGATACTCCAGAAGCTGTTGTACTATCATGTTTTGATGGAGTTAAGAGAGAAATTGCAAGACTTACAATAGAAAAAAATTAATTACTGATGGTAGAATACACCCAGGTAAGATAGAAGAAATTGTAAATAAATGCAGAAAAGAAGTAGAAAAAAAGAAATAATTGCTGCTGGTGAGGAAGCTTTAATAGAACTTTCTATACCATCTATGCATCCTGAAATTATAAAAAAACTTTAGGAAGATTGAAATATAGAACAAGCTATGGTCAAAAATGTATTGACTCACTCAATAGAAGTTGCAAAAATTGCTTCAACAATGGCTGCCGAAAATAGGTGCTAATGTAGAACTTGCAAAAAGAGGAGGTCTACTTCATGACATAGGTAAGGTTCTAGTAAATGAAATAGAAACTTCACATGCTATTGTTGGTGGAGAATTTGTAAAGAAATTTGGTGAAAAAACAAGAAGTTGTAAATGCTGTAATGGCTCACCATAATGAAGTTGAATTTGAAACTGTTGAAGCTATCCTTGTTCAAGCTGCTGATGCTGTATCTGCATCAAGACCTGGAGCTAGAAGAGAAACTTTTAACTGCCTAGCATTAAGAGATTAGAAAATCTTGAAGAAATTGCTAACTCTTTTGATGGAGTAGAATCATCTTATGCTATTCAAGCAGGAAGAGAACTAAGAATAGTAATTAATCCTGATAAAGTTAGTGATGATGAAGCAACTTTAATGTCAAGAGAAGTAGCTAAGAAAAATAGAAGATACTATGCAGTATCCAGGGCAAATTAAAGTTACTATTCTAAGAGAAACAAGAGCAGTGGAATATGCAAAGTAATATCTAATTAAGATTTAGAGGACTTTTTTTAGAATAAAAAAACTAAAAAGGTTCTCTTTTTTCTATTGTAAAACTGTTCATTTTATGTTAAAAATAAAAATATATAAAAGTTTTTAATTTTTTTAAAGAAGTATTTAAAAATTAATACTTAAGAAGAACTATGGAGGTGTTTTTATGTCAGAATTAGGAAATATAAGAATAGCAGATGAAGTGGTAAAAACGATAGCAGCAAAAGCAGCAGTAGATGTTGAAGGTGTTTACAAACTAGCTGGTGGAGTTGTTGATGAAGTTAGTAAAATGCTTGGTAAAAAAAGACCTACTAATGGAGTTAAAAGTTGAAGTTGGAGAAGTAGAATGTAGTATAGAAGTTTACTTAGTTATAAAAATATGGTTATCAAATTCCTAAAGTTGCTGAAGCAGTTCAAAAAGCAGTTTTTAGAAGAAGTATCTAAATTAAGTGGACTAAAAAGTTGTTGAAGTTAATGTTTACGTTCAAAAATATTAAAGTAGAAGAAGTAACAGAAGAAGAAACAACTGAAGAATACGAAGACTAATTTTAGGTGGTATATATTATGTTGAAAAAAATTAATATTTTTCTTTGCTTGGGTAGGGATATTTTTAATATCTCTAGTTGCTTTAAACTATATACTTTTACCAGGTCAAATTGTATATGATAATCCTTTTGTGGAAGCAATAACATCTTTCCAATACAAGATGATTATTTTAGTTATAGCTGCTCTATATCTTTTTATATGTATTATCAAATTCTTTAGTTTATTTGAAAGAAAAAGACTATCAAAGAAAAAAACTGAAAATGGCTTATTAAAAAAATATCAAAGGCTACTATCAATAATTATGTTATGGATTTATTGAGAAAAGATCCTGATATAACAGGAATAAAAACAGTTAGTGAACTAAAAGGTAATAAGTTTTTTTATTAATATAAAATGTGAACTATTAGCTAAAATGAATATAGCTAATAAGATTTCATATCTTCAAAATTTAATAAAAACAGATTTAATGGAAAAATCTAGGTGTAGATGTTAATAAAGTTGATAGTTAATATAGCAAAAATTGAAGCAAGAGAAAAAGAAAAACAAATGATGAAGCTTCTAATGAAGTCCCTGCTGTAAATGTTGAGGGAGATAATGTAGAGGTGAATAATTAATGTTGCCAGATAATATTTTTAGAAGTTTTACTAGAAAAGATTATTAATAATTGGAGAAAAAGTCTACGGGTCTATTTTTAGGCTTCATAGTTGGGCTAACTGTAGTCAATTATGGTATATTAAAAGCTATTGTAATCTTTGCATTTGCTTTTATAGGCTATAAGCTAGGAGATTCTTCATTTACAAAAAGATGAAAAACGATTATAAACAGATTAAAAGAGGATTAATCAAATGAAAGAAATTTTTGGAGAAGAAAACTAAGAAAGCTGGAATAAGACTTGTAAGAGAAGAACTTTTTAAAAATAGTTTTTGGAGTTGAAGCAACTGAATCAACTTCTGAGGAATTAGAAAAAGCTTTTGATATTTACTTATCTAACAATGAAGATTTTGTTTCAACTTTAAATGAAATTCAATTAAAGTTTTTTTACAAACTTCTGTTAAAGGAATAAGTGAAAATTACGATAATATCAAAGATACTATCAAAGCTAATACTCAAAATTGGGCTTATGAAAGAATAGGACTTGTGGAAAGAGCTTTTATTAATCATAGCAACTTATGAGTTTTTGAAGGCAAATACTCCTATTGAAGTTGTTGCTAATGAAACAGTTGAGTTAGCTAAAGAATATGGTAATGAAAAGTCTTATGAATTTGTAAACGGTATTTTGGCAAATATAGGAAAAACTAAATAAAAATAAAATGGTGTTGAAAATTCTCAACACCATTATTTTTATAATTTAAAATGTTTTGTTTAATATACCTAAAGCAGCTAGTACAGTAGCTGTTCTAAGTAATTTTTGTAATTTTAGCTGAAAGAATTTTATTAAAATCCTCTCTATTATAGTTTCTATAAGTTTCCATATTCTTCACCTCTATTTCTAAGCTACTATATCTAAGTCTATTATATAACAAAAATATTTTGTAAGTCAATATATAATATAGTAAAAATATTTTTTTACTATTTAGTAAAGTATTTTAAAAATTAATTTTCATAAAAATTAAAGATTATTATTAACCTTTAAATTTAAAAAGATTATTTACATTTTTTTATTAGTGTGTTATAATTCTTATATCAAAAGCTTAGAAAGGAGTTATTTTATGGAAGATATAAGAATAGAAACATATAAAGAAATAGAGGACAGAGATATAAAAAAATAGATAGAGAATATTAGGAAAAATTAAAAACAATAAATTATAGTGATGTTGAAACTACTTTAGAAAAACGCTAGAAAAATATATCAAAAGAAAGTAGAGAACCTATCTATATAGGGAGCTAAAGATATTGCACTTCTTCTTGTAATTTTACAGGATCCTATACTATACAAAAAACTTCTTTCAAAAAGAAGATTCAAATTTATCTTATGACATCAAATGGGCTAAATATATAATTTTTGAAGAAGATAATGGTGGAGATTTTATACCTTATGTTAATCCATTAATAAATAAATTTGGAAAAAGATGAACTATTAGCTTTTTGTATTATTTAGTTCTAATTATTTAGATTATAATGATAAAAAGGTAATTTTTGAGTACTCAACAAAATTATATTTAAATTTATTAGATATTAAAGACAATGATAAAAATTTTAATCTTAGAAGATAAAGATTTGGATTCAAGTTTTTCTAATAGAAAGTTCTTTTAAAAATTCTAATATAACTATTTATAGTAATAAAAAAATCTTCTGACATTGATTAAAAAAATATGGTCGCACACTTGTGACTCTAGCACTCGTAGGGTGTCAGTCATGAGTTAGACTATTAAGTATAGTCAGCATATATAGAAATATGTATGTAGAGGTAGCAACTTAAAAAGCTATCCAATACTACTCGAATTGCTGGAAACCCCTAAAGCTAGTATAACTACAACATAGTACCTAAATAATATGGTACAAGTGTGAAAGTGGCGAAAGCAGAAAAAATATACTAGATGACATAAGGTTAAATCCTAAGTGTTAAGCCAGTAATACCCCAAATCAAAGATTCGGGAAAGGCTAAAAATGGGCAATCAGCAGCCAAGACCGAAAGGTAAGGTTCAACGACTATTCCTCCTGAGGGAAGTACACTAAAGCTAGTGGAAGTGGGTAGACCCAAACAGATAGAGCTGTGGGATAAGATATAGTCTGTGCTTAATAGAAATATTAAGAAGTTCGAGGCTAATCTCCTTAATTTATTAAGGAGTGTATATGCCAAGAGAACTGCATAAGTGGTAGCGTACTTATGTGAACGACAACCTCTAAAACGACTGAGTCAGTTTTAGGTTCATATATTTAGAAAAAAATTTTACTTTTTTTCATTTACTTATAGTATAAAAAGTGGTATACTATATATAGGTAAATGGAGGTGAAATCACATGGAAAAAAAGCATATAAGTTTAGATTTTTATCCAACTAAAACTCAAATAACAATATTAAATTGTACTTTTGGTTGTGTAAGATATGTCTATAATCATTTTTTTAGATTTAAAAACAAGAGCTATATAACAAAGAGAAAAAAATCTATTTCATATAGTGAGTGTAGTAAAGAATTAACAGTTTTAAAAACAAGAGAAAGAATGGTTAAAAGATGTAGATAAATTTTCTTTACAAAATTCTTTAAAAAGATTTAGATAAAGCCTATAAAAAAACTTTTTTTAGTGGAAGTGGCTATCCAAAAGTTTAAATCTAAGAAAGATAATAGAAAATCATACAGAACCAATTATACAAATAATAATATAGAGTTTTTTTAGATAAATGGATAAAAAGTACCTAAGTTAGGAAAAACTAAAAATAAGAGATAAAAATAAAACCACAAGGAAGAATAATAAATGCAACAATAACCCAAGTACCTAGTGGAAAATATTATATATCTTTATGTTGTACTGATGTGGAAGTAGAAAAAAATTAGAAAGTACAAATAAGAATGTTGGAATAGATTTAGGTATAAAGGACTTTACGATTACCAGTGATGAAATCTCAATAGAAAATCCAAAATATTTACAAAAAAATCTTTGAATAAACTAGCGATATTACAAAGAAAACTATCACGAAAACCAAAGGGTAGTTCAAATAGAAATAAAGCTAGAATAAAAAGTAGCAAGATTATTTGAAAAGATATCAAATCAAAGAAAAGATTTTTTTGCAAAAGTTATCAACAGAGTTAATAAGAAAAATATGATATTATCTGTATTGAAGACTTACAAGTAAAAAAATATGGTAAAAAAATCATAAATTAGCAAGAAATATCTCAGATGTATCATGGAGCGAATTTAATAGAATACTAGAATACAAAAGCTAAATGGTACAAAAAGAACAATAGTAAGAGTGGATAAATTTTTTTGCAAGTAGTCAAATATGTAATTGTTGTGGATATAGAAATGAAGAAGTAAAAAGATTTATGTGAGAGAATGGACTTGTCCAGTATGTGGAGCTGTACATAATAGAGATATAAATGCAGCTAAAAACATATTAAAAAGAAGGACTAAAGATATTAGGTATAAGTGCTTAAATATACAATATATGAACCGTAGGAACTATGGGGATAGCTTGGTAAATTTAGTTGGCTAACAGAAGCAACTACTACCCAAGAACCCTGCGACTCTAGCACTCGTAGGGTGTCAGTCGTGGGAGGTTCAGATATCATTAATTCCAGAAGTTTATAATAATATAGAATTAGAATTATTAACAGATGAAAGAGGTAGACCTAAAAAGTAATTTTTGAATATTTAAAAGCTAGAGTAGAACAAAAAAAGAAAAGTTAGATAAAAATACTTCTAGCTCCTTCATTAACCTTTGAATATTCTAAAAATGATGAAGAAAAAAATATAGAAATATGATTCAAAAATGATTTTTAATTTTTCAAAAATGAAATTTTTAGAAAAAAACTTCATTAGAATGGTTATTCAATTTATTAACAATAAATCATTTGAAAGATGAAGGCAGAGCTCTCTGGTGTTAAAATAAATACATTATCTAATCCGAAAAAAATAAAAAAATATTAGAAAATATTTTATTGAAAAATGGTTATATTGAATCTATTATCCTACTACCTGAAAAATTTATTAAAAGACTCTTCAGTTTCATTAGCATTAATTGTGTTTAGTAAGGGAAATAAAAATAAGATTTGTGGATGCCTCTAATTTTTTTATACTAAAGAGAGAAGAAAAAAAGGTGATAGATTAAACCCAACTAAGAAAAATATTAGAAGAAAAATAATATAAGAGATATCTTAAAAATTCTTAAATAGTGATGATAATAGTGAAATTTCAATTTCTAAAGGAATTGAGAAGTTTTCTGAAAATGATTATAATCTTGATGTAATCGAAAATATAGAAGTTATTCCAGAATTTGAAAAATAGTAAAAAAATTAAAGAACTTATTGACAAAAATTATTAAAGATATTATAAGAGGAAGTCAAATAAGCTTAGATGAATTGAAAGATTTAAGAAGTTATGAGGAGACACCATATATATACTTAACTCTATCTAATATAAACGATGGCTTTATTGAGTATGAAAAATATAGAAGATTATCTTAAAAAATTCCTGAAAAAAACAAGAGAAATTTTGTATAAAAATAATACATTTTTTTAATATCTAAAAATAGAAATCCACCATATAAGTTTGTAGTTGCTCAAATTCCTGAAAAAATAAAAATTATAGCTAGTGGAAACTTCGCTATTATTGAAGTTAATGAAAAAATTAAATCCTTGGTATTTGGCTGCTTTTTATGACAGATATCGGAGTAAAAGTATTAAAAAAAGCTTATATAGGAGTAAATTTTTTTCTAGTCTGTCAATAAAAAAATTAGAAGATATAGCTATTCCTGTTCCATCAATAGAAGAACAAAATAGAATTGCTCAAAGATATATTGATGCAATAACTGAAATTAAAAATATGAAGAAAGATTTAAAAGATAAAATTCAAGCTGTAAAAGAAGTATTTTTGAAAAAAATAAATAAGATAAAGCTAAAAAGGCACGTTGAATATGTGCCTTTTGTTTTTACATATTTGATTTTTGCTTTTCCACTTCTCTTTTTATTATAAAATAATTTTTATAAAAAAAGGAATAATGCAATGTAATGTTTTTAAAAAAAGTACTTTAAAAAAATATTGTACTTTCTAACATTTGAGGCAAAGCTTTAGTTCTCTCATAAATTTTATTACCCTACTCTATAGTAGTTACACATGTTTCTAGCCATTTCAAATGTAAATTCTTCATCTGGAATAGAGGTAATATCATCTGTAAAATCTATAACAGATTTCATATATAACAACCTTCTATCAAATTCATCCTCAGATATTCCCTCTTCACTGATGTTATAATCTTCAAATACTTCATCTTCTAGTATAAGAGCACTTAATTTATAATTAAATAATGAATCTGTTTCTGAAAAACGAGTATTATCCACTTCTAAATTTTCAAATTCAAAAAGGTAAGCTAACTTTTGTAAAAAAATATGACGTATGCTTTCTGAAATATCAAATTCATTATAGTTTGGATTTTGATTTTTTTAAAAAGCTGCTAAATCCCTGTAAAGTATAGAATAGGAATTTCCATATTTTTACTTCCACTTCTTCAAAATGTGTGTTAGCTAAATCTATCACAAGTTTTTTTCTATATGTTTTTTTGTAAAAAGCTTTCAAAGAAATCTTCTGTAAAATCCATATTAGTTCCATAGTAAAAGTGTATTTGGAAATTTTTCTGATTTCATCTAAAAACAGATGCCATGTCATTATATATAGTTTCATTTCTTCCATAATTATAGTCTATTGATTTTAATGTTGCATCATTTAAGTATTTAGATAAGAAAGGTTTTTTTCTTTAGCTTCAGGTGTTTCAATAGCACAATATGTGTAACCATCTTTTTCACGAAGATATTCTAATGGTATTAGCATTCTTATTTTTTTATAACCCTTCTAAATCAAAGGTTATAAATTTATTAAACTTTAATGAAATTTCATGCATTTTTCTTTTTACTGTAGTTACTTGCTTCTAGAAAATCTTTCTCACATCTTTCTCTAATTAAGTCATCACTTGTTTCAAAGTAAAAATACTTTCTTTCTAAACCTACGAAATATTCAAGGTCGGTAATATCAATTAATTCTCTAGCTTTTTGTTACCATTTTTACCCCTTTCTAGTTATAACTATTTTTTTGTTATTTTTTTGAGCCTTTTCTAAAAATATATAAACACTTCAAATTCTGGATCAACACCTGGTGGAGGAGCTACTTCAGCTCCCATAAGAGCTAAGGTATTTTTTTCTTTATATCATATGCAAAAATATCTCCATTTTCACTTTTAAGAAAGATTTTTATAGACCTTTAATTTAGATTTTACATTTTTCAATTTCACCAGTTCCTGGATTTTCCCATTTACCTGTAAGATAGTAATCATTTCCTTTTTTGTTATTGTATAATTAAGTAAAAAAATCATAATTTTCACCATTAGGATAATAAGGCTTGACAAATTTTACTCCCACTAGTTTATCAAAAATGTGGTTCTCCATCAGTATTTAGTTGTTGTGCAAACATTCCTAAACTAAAAAAATTATAAATAGACAAAATACATATAGTTTTTTTCATAAAATTTCCTCCTATTTTTTTTATTTATTCATTAAATTATTTTTAATTTTTGTGCTGTCCAGATATTATATTTATCGTGTCCCTCTTGCTGAAAGAAAAACCTAATATACCTGTTTCTCCAGAAATTCCTTTGAGATCACTAGCATAACTACATTCCCCAGTTTTTGTATTAAAATAAAAAAATATCCATATCCTTCAACTGATTCATATTGCAATTTTTTTCTTTATTTTCTTCACTTAAAAAAATTTAGTATATCACTATGTACTCTTCCAAGTTCCATTATATCTTTCATTTCAGGGTGAAATTTTTTTAATATATCCTCAAGGTTTACTATATCGGCTGAAATAATGTATTTATAGTAAACAACATCTTTATTTTTCTTGAATTCTTCTATTTGTTCAGGGCTTGGAGGATCCACGATAGAAATTTTACTAAACATTCCTCCTTGTCTTAATTCATTATTTCTTTCTTCTAAATTTTTTTAGATATATTTCTATAAATTCCTTACTTGATATTACATCTGTAACCTCTATTTTTTTATATTTTTTTGCTAACTCTACTTCTCTTATTCTTAAAGAAGTTACATCTAGCCTTCTTTCTTTAGCTGGAGTATTTTTGATGGCATCAATATCACTATTAATTTTATCTATAATAAATTTAACAACTTCAGGCTCTTTTTAGCTCCACCACAACCTATAAAAACATAACATACTTAAGATTAAGAGTAAAAAAATAATGATATCTTTTTTTCATATATCCTCCTTTTTTTATTTAGGCTAAGCAATTTTTTTATGAGATTTGCTCCCAACTTGATTTATAAGTTGGAGCTTCTCACCAGAATTATCAAAGTTATTGCTCATATATTTTTGAAATACTCTAATATATTTAGGGTCTTTATCAATAAGAACAGGTTTCTTTTTGCTAAATCATAACCATAAATATTCCCATTATTATCCATTAAATATAAATTTTTTTATAAATTTTTTTAATTTTTGATAGTTACTTCTGTCAGCTGTTTTTTTATTTTTTTCTTCCATTCTTTTTGGATAATAACTATCTGTTAAGTAATAATCATTATCTATTTTTACAACTTGAAATATTAAATTTCTTCTTGAATATGATTTATCCTGCTCTACATCCCACAATTCCCATAAAATCTTGTCAAAATGAGGCTTTCCATCACTTTTTGATTTTTTTGTCAAATGCTCCTAAACTTAAAATAAGAAACAAACAAAGTAATAATATTTTTTTCATAACTTCTCTCCTTTTTTTATTTAAAATTTTAATAAAATTATTTTTCTATTATTTTCTTCATACATTACCATTTCTGTATTTTTTTAAGATACTCAAAAATTTTCAGGTAAAAAAATTCTTCATATTGTTTAAGCTAAGCAATTTTTTTAATGAGACTTGCTCCAACTTGATATTTTTTTCTTTTTTTATAAGTTGGAGCTTCTCATTAAGAATACCATCAGAGATCTTTAATGATTTCTCGCTTTTAAATTAGATTCTGCTGCAGCTTTTATTTTTATATTCACTAAGACCTTTTATTAGACCAATAGGTGATGTTATAAAAAGAAAGACCAAATTTTAATAATTCTAACTTCCCAGCACTTTCTAAAGAAGTTGGAACATAAAGGTCAGGAGTCTCCCCAAAAACAAAGTATGATACAGGAAGACAAGCTATGAAGAATCCTATGATAAATCCCAAAGTATACCAGCTGTACCAGCTTCTTTAATGACAAGAAATAGAAAAGGCAGCTCCTATAATTCCACCAACAATAAGTCTTTTTTTAAATTTCTTTAACCAATTTAGTTGATAAAGACCTAAACTTTCTAAGCAACTAGGACATAAAAGACTACCATCTTTCATTTCTGTTGTGCAATCTCTGCATATAGCCTTTCCACAATCTCTACATGTTGCCACTGCTGACGTATTTGGATGATAAAAACAATTCATTTTAATTCCTCCTTAAAAAGTTTTATTTACTTTTAAAAATTTTTTTATAAATAAGTTTTAACAACTTTTATGTACAACTGAATTCTAACATATCGATTTTTATTTGTCAAATAATTTTTTAGAATATTCTAATATTATTTTCTATTATTTTAAATTAAAAAAATCAATATTAAAAATAAGTTTTTATTACGCTTTTTTTAAAAATAAAAAGTATTTAAAAACTTTTTAACAGTGTGTTATAATTATCTTATAAAATTAATATAGGAGTATTTATATGAAAAATAGATAAGGAATATTATAAAAAAACTAAAAAGCTATAAATTATAGTAAAGTTGAAACTACTTTATATGAAAAAAACTAAAAAGATTATGGAATATGGGAAGTAAAAAGAAAGAATTGAAAAAGCTGAAGATCATTTGTTATCTTATAATAATAGAATTGAATATATAAAAAAATATAAAAAAATATAAAAAAATATTATGAAGATGACTTCAGAATTAATTTTAATGAAAGATTAGAACAATATGAAATATTATGTGGAGAAGAAACCCTTCCTATTTCAGTAATTTCTATTTTTTTAATAAAGAAAAATGGAGAAGTAGAGCGTATTGAAGTATCACATAAAAAAAGAAACTTTTTTTATTGATATACCTCAAGAAGTGGATCATGATTTATATAACTATTATTTTTGTCACCTAACCCTGACTCTTATACTTCTTTAGAGGAATATTTTAAGAAGACTTATAATTATGATGAAGATAGAATACTTTTTAGAAAAAAAGGGACTTATTGTTATGAATATATAGAAGAATTAATGATTTTAACTGCATATATTTTGTTGAAATTACAAGATCCAACATGGGAGAGGACTAGACTTAGCTTCGCTAAAGTTTCCTGAAAATATTGGATTAAATTATATTAAAGAGCCTAGATTTAAATTTGAAAATCGTATTCTTGATTAAAAAAATATGGTCGCACACTTGTGACTCTAGCACTCGTAGGGTGTCAGTCATGAGTTAGACCATTAAGTATAGTCAGCATATATAGAAATATGTATGTAGAGGTAGCAACTTTAAAAAGCTATCCAATACTACTCGAATTGCTGGAAACCCCTAAAGCTAGTATAACTACAACATAGTACCTAAATAATATGGCACAAATGTGAAAGTGGCGAAAGCAGAAAAAATATGCTAGATGGCATAAGGTTAAATCCTAAGTGTTAAGATAATGGGCAATCAGCAGCCAAGACCGAAAAGGTAAGGTTCAACGACTATTCCTCTTGAGGGAAGTACACCAAAGCTGGTGGAAGTGGGTAGACCCAAACAGATAAAGCTGTGGGATAAGATATAGTCTGTGCTTAATAGAAATATTAAGAAGTTCATAAGAGAACTGCATAAGTGGTAGCGTACTTATGTGAACGACAACCCTCTAAAAACGACTGAGTCAGTTTTAGGTTCATATATTTAGAAAAAAATTTTACTTTTTCATTTACTTATAGTATAAAAAAGTGGTATACTATATATAGGTAAATGGAGGTGAAATCGCATGGAAAAAAAGCATATAAGTTTAGATTTTATCCAACTAAAAACTCAAATAACAATATTAAATTGTACTTTTTGGTTGTGTAAGATATGTCTATAATCATTTTTTTAGATTTAAAACAAGAGCTATATAACGAAGAGAAAAAATCTATGTCATATAGTGAGTGTAGTAAAGAATTAACAGTTTTAAAGAAAGATAAAGAATGGTTAAAAGATGTAGATAAATTTTTCTTTACAAAAATTCTTTAAAAAGATTTAGATAAGGCATATAAGAAGTTCTTTAGTGGAAGTGGCTATCCTAAGTTTAAATCTAAGAAAGATAATAGAAAATCATACAGAACCAATTATACAAATAATAATATAGAGTTTTTTTAGATAAATGGATAAAAAGTACCTAAGTTAGGAAAAACTAAAAATAAGAGATAAAAATAAAACCACAAGGAAGAATAATAAATGCAACAATAACACAAGTACCTAGTGGAAAATATTATATATCTTTATGTTGTACTGATGTGGAAGTAGAAAAAAATTAGAAAGTACAAATAAAAAAATGTTGGAATAGATTTAGGTATAAAAAAACTTTGCACTTACGAGTGATGAAATCTCAATAGAAAATCCAAAAATATTTACAAAAAAATCTTTGAATAAACTAGCAATATTACAAAAAAACTATCACGAAAAACAAAGGGTAGTTCAAATAGGAATAAAGCTAGAATAAAAAGTGGCAAGATTATTTGAAAAAAATATCAAATCAAAGAGAAGATTTTTTTGCAAAAGTTATCAACAATGCTAATAAAAGAGTATGATATTATTTGTATGGAAGACTTACAAGTAAAAAAATATGGTAAAAAAATCATAAATTAGCAAGAAATATTGTAGATGTATCGTGGAGCGAATTTAATAAAAATTCTAGAATACAAAGCTAAATGGTACAAAAGAATAATAGTAAGAGTAGATAAATTTTTTTGCAAGTAGTCAAATATGTAATTGTTGTGGATATAGAAATGAAGAAGTAAAAAGATTTAAGTGTGAGAGAATGGACTTGTCCAGTATGTGGAGCTGTACATAATAGAGATATAAATGCAGCCAAAAAAACATATTAAAAAGAAGGACTAAAAGATATTAGGTATAAGTGCTTAAATATACAATATATGAACCGTAGGAACTATGGGGATAGCTTGGTAAATTTAGTTGGCTAACAGAAGCAACTACTACCCAAGAACCCTGCGACTTCAGTCGTGGGAGGTTCAGTTAATGAATAGATTCAATGAAGATGAATTATTAGCTTTTATTTTATTTGCCTTTGATTTTAATTATTATTTAAATAAAAAAATCAGAAAAAGAAAAGAAAATTCTAATGAGTTCTTTACCTAATAGTTTATCAAAAACTTTCTTTTAAACTTTTAGATATTAAAGATAATGACTATGTTTTTAAATTTTTATTCTGAATTAGGAAATTTTTGCAATAGAAAGTTTTTTTAAATTCTCCCAGTATAAATATTCGTGGAATAGAAGATTTTTCTTGCTAGAAATATCTCTATATTAAGAGCTAGTCTAATTTCTGATAACATTAAATTTAGTGACATAACTCCTAATTATTTTTGAAGAAGTGGAATCTGAAGATATAGAAATAGACTCTTGTACTGAATTATTTAGAATAAAAATCTGCTTTTTGAATATAATCCTAAACAAAAAGTAGATAAAAATATTTTTCAAATCTTGCTTTAATTTCTAATTATTTTTTTAATTCTTTATATATTTCAGAATTTTATCAATATAATAAAAGAGGAAAAGAAGAAGTTACTGAAATTTATAAAAAGATATCTTTGTAATGATTTAAAAAAATTTCAAATGAAATTGTAGAAAATGCTTCTTTAGAATGGCTATCTTATATTAAAATAGTAGAAGAACAATTAAAAGATGAAGGAAAAAGCTCTTTCGCTTGTTGAAAGTGAAATATTATATGATTATAATAATAATGAAAAAATAAGAGAATATTTTATAAAAAAAGGGATATATTGAAGCTATTATTTTATTACCTGAAAGGATAATGTTTGATATAAATGCTTCGTTAGCTCTTATTGTGTTTAGTAAAGGGAATAAAAAAATAAGATTTGTTGATGCTTCTAATTTTTGGAAAAACAAAAATTAAAGAAAAAAATATCACTATATTAAAAAGATAGTGATGTTGATGAAATAATAAATTTATTAAATAATGATACTAATTCTAAAATAGCTATTTCAAAAGAAATAAAAAGATTTTTTTCAGAAAATTACTATAATCTTGGTGTTGATATAAATATAGATCCTTCAAGTATAGCTCCTTCAAAAAAACTATAAGAGGGATTCCACTAAAAAAAGCTTATTAAAAAAATATTATGAGAGGAAGTCAAATATCATCAGAAGAATTAGAAGACTATAGAGCCACTGAAAAAAACTTCAAATATATACTTGTCTATATCTGATATAAATGATGGACTTATTGATTTTAAAAAATATTGAAACTTATCTCAAAAAAATATTCCTGAAAATCAGGAAAAATTTCTTGTAAAAAAATGAATACATTTTACTATCTAAATATGGTAAATCACCTAAATTAGCTATAGTTAAAAATCTAGGTGAGGAAAAAGTTATAGCTAGTGGAAATCTTATTATTATTGAAGTTGATAAAAAAAGAGATAGATCCTTATTATTTAGCTGCTCTTTTTTTCTAGTAAAAAGGGATTAAAAATATTAAAAAGAAAGCTTATAGTATCAAAGCTAAAGATAAAGAGAATGCAACTTTATCTATAAAAAAATTAAAAAGATCTCAGAATTCCTATTCCTTCAGAAGAAATATATATTGAGATTGCGCTCAAATATGAAAGAATACTAAATGAAATAAATAAAAAAATAAATTAGAGTTAAAAAGAATTAATTGATAGTAAAGAAGAAATTTTTAAAAAAATTAAAGGTGGAGGTTTAGTATGAATGAAATTAAAAGAATTTTAAATTTTTTTGGAAAGAGGTTAATTTATTAACACCTGTTACAGTAAAAAGCATTGCTTTTTAAAAATCAAGAGTCTTTAAGTGCAAAAGATGTTTTAAAAGTTCCTTACAACAGAATTGAGGATTCATTACTTTTTAAATAATGATGAAAAAGTATGAAGTAGAAATTGGATTTGGAGATATTAAAAATACTTATTTGTATGAAAAAGGAAGTATTGAAAAAGAAGATTTTGTTGATGGAGATGGAGGAGAATCTTTTATTTTTTTCTTTTAAAATAGATGGAGATAAAAAAATATAAAGAAGACTCTTTTTACAATTTCTAAATTTACTTTTATTCTTCTTAAAAAAATCTTATTTCAAAAAAAGCTATGATGACATAGAATATGAAATAAAAGAAATTTAATGAAAATATAGAAATAGACCTAAAAATCTTATGAAAAATTATAATGTAGAAAATGTAAAAAAATTACTTCTTTAATACTAAAAAGAATTAAATATTGATAACTTTAGATGAAAAGATATTAAAAGAAATCTTTTTATTTAAAGTTATTTAGCTTAAGTGAAGAAGATAATAATGAAAGTTCTTTTGCTCAAATGGATTTCTACACTAGAGATTTAGAAACTATTGCTAAAGCTGATTTAAAAGATGACTCACTTTTATCTAATATTATTTATTCAAAAAGAAAATAAAAATCGTCAAAAAAATTGATGATAATAAAGAGTTTTTAAAAAGAAATAACTCTTCCAAAAAAATATGCCTATAGGTAAATGGCCATCTAAGTATAATCCAAGTTTAATGCAAGCTGCAGCAATAAATATATGTACAAGTAAAGATTATTCACCTAATATTTTTTTCTGTAAATGGACCACCTGGAACAGGAAAAACTACTTTACTAAAAGGAGATTATTGCTGATACTATAGTAAAAAAAGCTAAAATTATTGCTGATTTAAATTCTACTGACTTAGAAATTATGAAAAACCAATACAACTAATTCTTATTATCGTAATTACTATAAGATACCAGATGAATTAAAAAAATTAGGAATAATAGTTTCTAGTAATAATAACTCAGCTGTTGAAAATATTTCTAAGGATTTACCGAAGGCAGAAGATGTTTTTAAGCAAAGATACATTAACTAATTTATTTGACATCAATGAACATGAAAATATCTATTTTACTAAAGATAGTGAAAATATCTTTGGAGATAATCCTAGAACATGGGGACTAATTTCAGCACCTTATGGAAAAAAACAAAATATTCAAAAAGATATTAGGTATTTTACCTGAAAAAAACACAAAAAAATGAAGATTTTTAATTTTAGTTTTAGGGAACAATATTCCTAATTTTAAAGATGCTGTAAGTATTTTTAAAGAAAAGTATGAAAAAAAGTATTAAAAGTATAGAGAAGACTTTAATAGTAATATAAAACAATTTTTTTAGAAATAAAGATGAAAATAGCTTGAAATAAATAATAGCTCAGATCAAATTTCTAATTTAAAAAAATAAAAATAGAGTATTTAATAGAAGAACTAAAAAAATTCAAGACAGTAAGGAATATAAAGATTCTATTTTAAAAGCAAAAAAAGGAGCAAAAAAATCTAATATAGAAAAACTCATACTCTTTTTTTCACTAAAAATAGCAAAATAAGCTTTGCTGGAGAAAAAAATCCTAAAAATTTTTGGAATTGAATAAAGACATTGAAATATTAAATGAAGAGCTTATAAATATCAATAAAGATCTTAGAAATATTGAAAATGATAAAAGATGAACTTCATAAAAAAATTCAAGTTTTAGAAAAATAGTAAGAAAAATTTTAAAAAGAGTTAGAAGAAGAAATAAACAGGTTCTTTAAAAACATACTCTTCAAATGAAAAATGATTTGAAAATTACTAGAAAGATGCTCAGATTTAGAAAATTTCTATAATGACATTATAAATAATGAAAAAAACTCAAGAAAGTTGTCCTTGGGGTGTGGAAGAATTTAATAGATTAAGAGAAGAGTTGTTTGCACATTCTCTAAGTTTAATAGAAGCTTATATCGTAAATAGTAAGGGAATAAAAAGCAAATTTAAAATTATTAAAACTTCTTTTAAGTGGAGAAAATTTAGGGTTATTCTATTGAAGAAAGAAAAAAATGTTTTCAAAGAATGTTTTCCATACTTTAAATTTACTAATTCCTGTTTTATCAACAACTTTTGCTTCAGTTTCAAGAGCATTTAAAGATTTTTGGAGAAAATGAGTTGGGGATTGTGATTATTGATGAAGCTGGACAAGCTACACCTTTCAGTGCAATGGGATTATTATATAGAGCTAACAGATGTATTATTGTTGGAGATCCTTTACAAGTTGAGCCAGTTATGACAGTTACTTCAACTTTAATTCGTGCTATTGCAAATAAATATGAGCTTAATAAAGTTGGAAAAAAAGAATTTAACATAGCTGGTAAAGATATTTAATTACACATCACCTAGTTTATCTATACAAACATTAGCTGATTATGCAAACTTTATATTATGGTAAAATTGGTGAAACAGAAGTAGGTTGTCCCTTTAGTTGTACATAGAAGATGTCTATCACCAATGTTTGATATTTCTAACAGAATTTCTTATGATGATAGAATGATAAATAAAGTGTATGCCTGACAAGAAACCAATAGACTATGTTCTAGAAAAAAATGAGTTTATAGATGTTAAAGGACAAGAAACAGGGAAATGGAAATCATTATGTAAAAGAACAAGGAGATAAAATTATTGAAATTATAAAAAGATTGTATTGAAAAATAGAGAAATAAAATGTCTTTTGATAAACTTTTAAAAAATTTATATGTAATCTCTCCATTTACAACTGTCATTAATGGACTTAAAAAATGATATTAAAAAAAGCTTTTAAAGATCAGAGATGAAAAAGGTAAAAAGATTGGTGTGATACTTGCCTTGGAACAGTTCATAAATTCCAAGGAAAAAGAGGCAAATTCTGTAATATTATTATTAGGTTGTGATAATAATTCTAAAGAGTTCTGCTCAATGGGCTGCACAAGCTGCAAATATTTTAAATGTTGCTGCTACTCGTGCAAAAAAACGTTTTCGCAATCATTGGAGATTTAGAGCTTTGGGGGAAAACTTAATTTCTTTAAAGATGCAAAAAGAAATTTTAAATAAAGATTTTCAATAAAGAATAATATATAAAAACTAGGGGGCTGATTAAACCCCTCAGTCTTTTATTTTTTTCTTAAATTCTTCTTGGAAAGAATTTAAATCTAATCCCTTTTAAAAACTCTTTCAAGTAAAAGAGGTAATTTTTTTCAGGATTACAAGCAAAACAAGGAATACCCATTGAAGAGATTTTTTTCCAGCCATTTGAGAATCATAGTAAGGTTGTCCATCACCTGAAATTGCAAGAAGACAGACAACTATCACTCCTGAATCTTTCATTTCTTGTAAATGTCTTAACATTCCTCCACGATTTCCACCTTCCATAAGGTCAGAAATCAAGAAAAAAATATAGTCTTTTTAGGATTTTCAATATAGTTCATACAATAGGCGATAGATTTATTGATATCAGTACCACCACCTAATTGGAAAACCATATAGTAAATCAACAGGATCATCAGATTTTTTTCTGTTAAATCCACAATATTAGTATCGAAAAGCAACAATACGAGTCTTTTAGTGCAGCCATACTTGCTAAGATACAAGCCATTACTGAAGAGTATATAACAGATTCTCCCATAGAACCACTTTTGGTCTATATCTAAAATAACTGTAAATTTACTTGAAGGATTAGTACTAGCTCTCTCAAAAGAAATAGTAATGTTCAGGAATAATTTTTCAATTCTTTATTATAATTCTTTTATTCCTCTTTGGATAGTTCTCTTTAAAGTCAAGTGCTGAGGCTGAAGGTATAGGAGAATGTTGTCTCTTATTAAGTGCAGCTCTAACAGCTCTTTCTTATATCACTTTCTAATAATTTATTTATTTCTTCTACAATTTTTTTGATAAAAGGCTCTTACACTTTCTTTACTATGTTTAGGGATTTGATCTTTTAAAAAGCATAATTGTAGATGCAAGACTTATATCAGGTTCAACCTGTTCCAATATTTCAGGTTCAAAAAATTAATTGTTTTAAACCACATCTATCCATAGCATCAGTTTGAATAATCTTAACTAATTCTTTATCAAATAAATCTCTAACATCTCTAAGCCATTTACTTATTTGAGGGTTAGAAGGTCCTCTTCCAGCACCTAAAGGCAGCTTCACCCATAAATTTTCCTGTGGGATTATAAATGGCATCTAAAGCTCTATCCATAAGCCAATCTTCTTCACTAAGAGAAGAAATAGCTTCAGAGTTCATAGAGGAGAAAGTATCTTGAGTATCTTTTCTAATATTAATCTCCAACGTTTTATATCTTCTTTATAGTCCATCATTCCCCTAAATATCATCAAAATCAAAGTCATCAAGGCTTGAAATTATTTCAACTTCTTCTTCTTTTTAAATCTTTACTCATAGCATCACTTACAGCAATCTTTATTTAAGCCCCATATTTCAGCCATATTTTCAGCTATATCATGTTTTTCATTAGAAGAAAAATCAGCAAAAGCTCTTCTTAAAAATACTAAAGCTCTCTTAAACTCATCTTCATCTAAGGCTGAGATATAGTCTTGAAGTTTTTCCCAAAGCCCAAGTCGTGCAATTAGAGTATAGTGATTTTTCATTGATAGTCCTTCAAACCAACTTGCTCCTAAATCAGCAGGTATAGCTTTTGATAATCTTCTTTCAACTTCTAAACCAAGCTCATCATTAGAAATTTTTCCAGTTTCAAGCAAGATTGCCATAGCAAGCCCTGATATTTTAGTGTTTAAATTGTCTCTTTTTGCAACTTCAGTAAGAAGTGCATACCATCTTTCTCTATCTAAAAAGTCATGATTTTCAACCACATTATGTAAGGCTATTATAGCTTCAGCAAGTTCAATAGCTGCATTAGTATCACAGAATGCCTCAGTAGGTAAGATTAAACAAGCTCTTAAAAATAGTTGCTCAAGTATTGGTATAAGTACATCTCTATCTAATTTTCTAATATCTCCATAACGTAACATTATAGAAAAGAGTAGTTGAAGTTTTAGCAATTTCATTGATAGGAATATCATCAGCCATACAACTTTGTAAAGCTTGAAATGCTTGTTCCAAACTCTTAGGTAGTCCACAATAGAAAGCATCTTTTACAATTTCTGCAATCTGAGATATAGAACTTGAATTTTCTATTCTTTGATTTAATTCAAAAAGCAGTTGCAAATTCAATAGTATCTCCTTTTAAAAATAGCTTCTACTATTTCTATTTCTGCTTCAGGAGTCCATTGTAAAACCCAGTCTTCTGCCCAAGTTTTATTATCTTGCACCTTTATCAAGAAAGCTAACAAAAGAAATTTTTAGAACTCTTAATCTATGGAAAAAAATAAGAACGTTCTAAGTCTAAGAAAGCAAGTTTTTTTCAGATTTTACTCTTATATTTTCTCTTAAATCTAATCTCAATTCTGTAGCTGTCAATGTTTGATATTTTTCAAGTTTCAATTCTTTTTAATATAGAATAGAAATCAGATTGTATAGAAGTTTGTATAGAGTCTTGTGGTATTTTTTTCCAATCTTCTTTCCAACTTCTGTGTTTGCCATAGCTAAGATTATTTCTGAGTGACTACCCTTGAGCCATACAAGTTATAGCAGCATCTTGCATATCTTTAAGAGTAGGAATTTTTACTATTATGTATATTAGCTAAAGAAATTGCAAGCTGTACTGCTTCAATAATTTGTGCAGATGATACCATATTTCCACTTGTTCTTTGAAAGTCAGCTAATCTACTTAAATATCCATAAACTGCATAATATATATCTTCTTTATTTAAGCCCTTCCATAGTAGTTCATAATAGCCAGGTGCTTTATTTCCAGCTCCATAGTTAGAATAAGTTGATAACTTTATAGTAAGAATAAGGCATTAAAGTCTTTTTGTTTCCACTTTTTTTAATAGATTAAATTCTTCATCAGTTAGGAAATTTCCTTTTTCTATCCCTTCTATATGGAAAGCCCCAACAACCATAGCTATTTCATTTATCTTAAAGCCTTCTTCACATAGTTCAACAACTTGCTTACACATATAGGCTTCTCTTATAATATTTTCAGCATCTGATTTAGTATTTGCTAAAGTAAGTTCTCTTAGATTTGTTCCATAGTCTCTAGCTCCACTACGATATGCCTGATAATCGGCTGCCTGTTCCATAACTCTTTCCCAAAAGACTTCACTATCACTATCTTCTGAAAACTCATCAATCTTTCTATGAATATAGCTATTTAAAGCTTTCTTCAGAAGGATTTTCTCCTTTATTCTGTATAGCCAAGAAAACAGATGAAGGCAGGTCACAAAATCTACATTCAACCTTATTTTCTTTTGCCCATAGAATAGCTTGATATTCAGGTGAGAATTCTGCAAAAGGATATATAATAGTCTGTATAGGTGCTTCCAAAGTATAGGCCATTATAGCAATGGGAGGAACAACTTCTTTAGCTGTGATTTTATCTATTAAATTTGGTAAAATCAGAAGGTGCTTCTATTAAAACAACTTTGGGTTGCACTTCATCTAGGTATTTTCTTACATAATATGCTCCTGCTGGTGAAAAATGCCTAACTCCAAAAAAATATGAGGTTTATTCTCATTTTGTTTTTTTCATATTTTTTTCCCACCTTTATTTGCTAGTTTTTATTAAGTTCTTTACATTCTTTGTAAAGGTTTTAGCCATTCAGAACCTCTTTTTCATAATATTTTTCTAAATATTCTGTCCAGATTTGTCCATCTTTACTATCTTCTTTAACAATAGCTCCTTGTAGACCAGCCGCTAAATCATAGTCAGATATCTCTCCATCTCCAAAAACTTCCAGCTAAAGGGTCCCATACTATTTGCAAGTAAAGAAATAGCTTCAGCTGTTGAAAGTACATTAGTAGTAGTTTTTATTTTTTTGTTTTTCCATCTAAAGTAAGCCCTTGTCTAAGTTCTCTAAACACTGTGCAAACTTTTTCTATAACTTCATCTTCTGGTAATTTTGCATTTAAGTCTAGGTTGCTAGCAAGTTGCTCAACTCTTGTTCTAACTATATCTATTTCAGCTTCAAGAGAGTTAGGACTTGGTAAAACTACAATATTAAAACGACGTTTTAAGGCAGCTGACATTTCGTTAACTCCTTTATCTCTTGTGTTAGCAGTTGCAATTATAGAGAAACCTTTTTTAGCAGGAATTTCTAAATTAAGTTCAGGTACAGATAGTCTTTTTTCTGACAATAAAGAGATTAAAGCATCTTGTACTTCTGAGGCACAACGAGAAATTTCTTCCACTCTTGCGATAGCTCCATCTTCCATAGCTCTGTATATAGGACTTGGAATTAAGGCTTCCTTTGTAGGTCCTTCAGCAATAAGCATTGCATAGTTCCAAGAATATCTTATTTGTTCTTCTGTTGTTCCTGCTGTACCTTGAATAACTCTTGTTGAATTTCCATTTATTGCAGCAGTCAAATGCTCAGATAACCAAGATTTTGCTGTTCCTGGCTCTCCAATTAAAAAGTAAAGCTCTATCTGTTACTAAAGTTGAAATAGCTATTTCAACTAATCTTTTATTTCCATATACTTAGGAACTATAGTCTTTTTACCAACTTTTTCCACCACAAATATATGTCAATACCGACTTTGGAGACATCTTCCAACCAGTAGGTATAGGATTTTTTTCTGCCTTGATTAAAAGCATCTATTTCTTCTTGGAATAGTTGCTCTGCTGTCAGTCTTTGAACTTCTTCTTTTTACTCATTTTTTTATAACTCCTTTACTTTTTACTCTATTTTTTTAATCTTTCTAATCTATCATCACTCATATATGAAAGTGTTTTAAAAAGTCTTTTAGTTGAATCTAAAATATAATCTCAATATTATCTTGGCTATATTTTTAAAGAATCTATTGCAATTTTTTTCATTTCTTTAGACCTATTTTCAATGCAATATTTGTAAAAAAATCATTTTCATCTTCTTTAGCAATGTGGAAATAATATCCAATCTAGCAAGCATTTCTTTTCTATACCAGGGGAAAATTCATCTTTTTGCAATGGAACTATTTCCTTTTCTTTGTTTTTAATTTTTTTGTTGCTAGATTAATAACCTTTGAATATTTATTAGAAAGACCTTTTATCATATAGCTTTTTAGACGAAAATCATCAAATATATCAGCATTATTGTTAACAGCATCTTGTATTACTGAATAGATTTCCTTCAGTGAAAGCATAGACAAGAGAACTTAATTCACTATAATGAAGTTTCCTTTATAGTAGTCTTTACTCTTTAGTAATAGTTTTTATTTCTTGAGGCTCATTACCTGAATAAGTTGTAGCTTGAGTGCAAAGAACAGCATCAACTAAAGCAACTAAGTCTAAAAAATAGATCACATTTATCCTCATCATTTGTGCTTATCAGTTCATTTCCCATATCATATATTTGTTTAAATACTTTAGCAATAGTACTATATTCTTTAAGATGTTCAACAGCTCTTTTTAGACGGAAGTCATCTTTTAGCTAAGTTAATTCCAACAACTGCTACATTTTCAAGTCTATTTTTTTAATTCATATAAAGGTTCAAAATTCATCTTACACTTTCTCCTTAAAAACCTTATAAGTCCTTTACTTTTACTCCACTATTTAATTTATCTAGCCAAGTTTGACATAAATCTCTTGTTGATTTTTGAATAGTTTTATATTTTTCAATAATTCTTCAATTTGAGCTTTTAAATCTTCCTCTGATATAGGAATTTTATTTATGAAATCAGAAATATAATTTAATCTATAAGAGATTAAATATATGTTTTTCTACATCCATCTTACCTACAAGAAAATCTTTATAATTTGTCCAATCCAATTTATTTAAAAATTCTATATCAGAAAAGATAAGGTGTACGAAGAAGTGTTATATTATAGTAAAACTCTCCAAACTTTTCTTTCAATCCCTTTTATATTTGGATTGTACAAATATCTAAAAATTTCCATGAGATGAAGCTATAATAATCCCAATTTCCTGTTATCTCTGTGCTAGTACCTAAGATGATATCGTACCACTTCTTATCGAAAGCCATCTAACTTTATTTGTATAGGATAGCCAACGATAGTATCTCAGCCATTCTAAAATATATTCCTTATTCTCCTCATTATAATGCATACGTAAAATTACTTGGAATATATCTCTAAAGTCTTCTTGATCTTACGTTCTTCTTTCTTTTTAGAATAATTTCCTCTAATTAAAGTATTAAACAATGCTCTTACTTTCTTCTCTTTCTTTTCCTGCTCCTGCATACTTTAGAGAAATTTTTATAAACAGTTTCAGCCTTATCTTTAATAAGTGAAATTAAGAATTCTTGTTGTAAAAATTCTCCTTCATATTCTTTAGCTAATTCTTTAACTACATCAATAACATCTTTATCTAAGTCTTTTTGCTATGTAGAAATTTAAAATTCTTTTTATTTCAGATTTATTGTAAGGGTATAATTCTTTACAGAATAATAAACTTTTTCTCATTTCTATTTTTTTAAAACAAATGGAGATACTTTTTAAGAATATCATATTCAACAGTTCTTTCTTTTTCTTCAGCTGTCTTTTAATGTCTTATTTTTTGTTTCTGTTACATAATTTTCTATAAAAGTCATTTATGTAATCTAATGCCCATTGTTGATCTGTTCCTCTTAAATATTCAATGATTATCCAAATGGTTTTCTTTTTAAGAATTTAGCCCCATTCTTCAGCTGCTCTATTATCACTCATATATGAAAGTGCTTCAAAAGCTTTGTTCTTTAAGTTTACCTTTTTCTGTTTTTAGTTAAATCTAAAAGATAATCAATATTGCTTTGGTCAAAACTTAAATATCCTATTGCATCTTCTTTTCATTTCTTTAGAGCCATTTTTCTATACAGTATTTATAGAAGTCATTTTCTTCTTCCTTGCAAATAGAGGCAATAATTTCAAGTCTAGAGATCATATTTCTTTTACCTTGTGGATCAAAAACCATCTTTTTAATATAGGGACTATATCCTTTTCCTTGTTTTTAAGCTCTTCAACCATTCTATCAGCAATTTCAGAATATTTATCAGAAAGTCCATGTATCATACAAGCTTTTTACTCTAAAATCATTCATTATTTCAGGATTACTTTCAATGGGTATCCATTATTATATTTAATCTTCCTCCACCTTCTCTAGTAAAGGCAGAGACAAGAGGACTTAACTCACTGTAATGAAGTTCCTTATAGTAAATCTTTACTCTTAGTGATAGTATTTATTTCTTGAGGCTCATCACCTGAATAAGTTGTTGCCTGAGTACAAAGAACAGCATCAAGTAAAAGCAAGTAAATCTAAGAATAAATCACATTTATCTCTCATCATCTGTGCTTATCAGTTCATTTCCCATATCATATATTTGTTTAAATACCTTTTAGCAGCAGTACTATATTCTTTAAGTTGTTCAACAGCTCTTTTTAGACGGAAGTCATCTTTAGCTAAGTTAATTCCAACGACTGCTACATTTTCAAGTCTATTTTTAATTCGTATAAAGGTTCAAAATTCATTTTCTACTCCTCCCTAAAATCCTAAACGAACAATTTTATCGTCTGTTATGATACTATGTGCTTCTGCATAGATAGTTCTGTCTTTTTGGAATAATTTTACAAACATAACTTGATTTTTCTAAACATTCATTTGGTAAAAGCTCATAGAAAACTTTTTGTTAATTCTTTAGAACCATTATTTCTAAGCTCTATCATCTTTTTGATTTTTATCCACTAAAATGTATTTTTTTACTTCCTTCTTCTTCTACAAACATAATCTTTTTCAAACTCTAAAAAGCAAAGCTACATGATTATCTGTTAGAATATTCTTTAATTCATTTTTAGCAATCTTTGTCGCTTCTTCTATATTTTTAGCATAAGTTTTTATTTTCTTAAAAGAAGTTTTATCTTTTTCTTCAAAGTTTGCATAGCCCATCTTATTCTTTTTATTCAATCCACCTGGATAATAAGTTAAAGTAGGTACTGTAACTAAAGAAAAATTAGAGTCATCTTGTTTAATATATTTTAGAGCAGAAAGAGGTCTATAGTTAGCTGTATATGATATTTCTCCACTTTCTATATCTATCCAATATCCATAGTCAGTATAGATTTTACTAGCTTCATCATAAGTTACTTCAAATGCTAACTGCATAAGTTTTGCATTTTTCTTTCTTTAAACCTAAGTCATTTAGTTGCTCTAGCTTCCATACTCCACCCAAATCTTCATATAGAGTATTGTCACTCATTTCAAGATTTTCTTTTTCAAGCTCCTCTTTTAGATATTCTCTACCTCTATTGCTCTCAATCTTTTCAAGCATTCTAAAGCTTGTTGATAGTGTACTGTATCTTGGTCTTCCTTATATTCTTGAATTTCCAATATTAATTTTTGGAATAGAATTTGTGGACCAGGTAAATAGTAATCACCTAGTTGTTTAACAACATCTTTATATTCTTTTAAAGAGACAGTTCCTATTGTTGAAAGTCCCAATTTTTAAAAAGTTGAGTGCTTATATTTTTTAATTAAATCTAAACCTTCGATTTGTTTGTTAATTTTCTTTGTTCTGGCAGCTTTTGAAACTTTTTGAAGGTGCTTTCTTTTTCTTTTTACAGTTCCTTCAGCACTTTCTTTTTCTTTCTTAGCCTTAGTTTTTTTCTTTCTTTTCTTTTTGTTAAAAATATCTTCAGAATTTCACATTCTTCAAAAAGTTTTTCCATCAGCTATTTCAAAACAATAAGGCTAAACCGTGCTTACAAGGAAATTGTCTACTTGGACAAGTACATCTCATAACAGGATTTTTCTTCGTCTACAAAAATCAGCAGAAACAATGTAATTTGATTTTCCGCTTCTTTACATTCTCCCATATAGAAAGTATCATCAGATGAGTGTGCTAACTTTACAAAAAGATCCACTGCTACAAATTTTCTTTGCATTTGCAACAGCAGATGAATTAGGTGCAAGTGCAAGAATTTTTTTCTTTATCTAACTTCTTCAAAATAAAAAAACCTCCTTAGTTTTTTTGTATTTATTTGATTATACTATAATCAATCTACAATAAGAAGAAAAACTGTTACAATTTTGTAACAGTTTAAAGTTTTTCTATTTATAACTAATTTTTATTTGTTTTCCACAAAATGCTATACCCATATATGTTATATCTTTTACACCATTTTTGTTTTAGGGATACATCATATTTTTATTCTCTATTTGTTCCAAAGCTTCTTTTGATACTTCTTCTAACTTTTCTATATTATCTGTTGATTTAAATTCCATTATATAAGCTCTTTTAGCTTTATTCTTTGGCTCTATTACAAAGTCATATCTTCCTAAAGCCACTTTCTATATTTGATTTTGTAATATACTCACCTTCTAAATATAGTCCCATACCCATAATTAGTCCATGGTAAAAAGCTTCATTTCCTTTCTTGGTATCATTGTAGCTAACTGAAGTCAGTAATATCTCTTGTAATCTTTCTTCATATTCATCTATTCTATTTTCTGTTAAGGCTTCCATTAAATACAATAATTTGCTTCCTCTACCAAAATATTTTTTTCAAAAAGTTTTTCTATATAAAGTTCTTACTTCTTTATTAGGTAATCTCAAAACATAATTATCTTGATCTATTTTTTTCTTCTACTGTTAGATAGCCACTGAATAACATCAATTCCCATAATTCTTCTTCACTTAGTAATTTTGATAAATCTGATGTTCCTGATATATTTTGTTTTAATCCTTCTCCATTAAATAATCTTTCAAGTGCTTCTATTGTATTCTTTTGTTATAATACATCTTTTTATCAAATCATTTCCCTGATGTATCCACCCAATAAGCTCTCAATTCTTTATACTGTAAAAAAATTTAATATACTCCAAGGATTGTATACTTCACTATCTCCAAATTTATATCCATCATACCAATCTTTTTACATTTGATATTTCTTGTTCTATTCCATAATATTTAAGACTTTTTCTACTTCTTCTTCTGTTAAACCATAGCTATCTGTATAGACATCACTTAAAATAGTATAGGTACTTAAATTATTTAAATCTGAGAATATTCCTGCTTTTATTACTCTTATTATTCCAGTTAGAACTCCCATTTGTAAATAGCTATTATCTTTTAATACTGTACTATAAAAAGTTTTTAAAAGAAATCTTTTTGCTTTTTCATAATATCCATTTATATAGGCTGATACTAATGGGCTATCATATTCATCTATTAATACTACACCTTTTTATTATATTTTTTTCATATAGTATTCTTGTTAAAAATTTTAATGCTTCTTTTAAATCTTCTAATTCAGTATTTTTCAGAAGAATATTCTCGAATGTAAGAGTATCAAATTTATCTAAATCATTTAATAAATATTTATACTCTGAAAAATAATCTTGAAATTGCTGATTTTATAGCTTTTTCCATTTGTTCCCAAGTTAGAGCTTTTTAAATCTTTTTAATGATAAAAAATATAACTGGGTACTGTCCTTGTTCTTTAAAAGGCTTCTGTTTTTCTATACAAATCTTTAAATATTTCTTTTATTTTCTTCTCTATTTTTTTATATCAAAGAAGTACTTTTTAACATAGACATATTTAATGTTTTTCCCAAATCTTCTAGGTCTTGCAAATAATTTTACTTGTGAACCATCTTCTATTATTTCTTCTATGAATTTTGTTTTTGTCAAAATAATAAAAAAATCTTCTTCTATTAAATGTTTAAAGTCACTTAGTCCTATTGCTAACCTTTTCATAAGTACCCTCCTTTACTATGGATTGTTTAATATAGTATAACATATTTTATTTTTTTAAAAATAAATAAATATTCATGGGCAATTAAGAAGAAGTTATATTCTCCCTATTATTTATAGTTTTGTAATCAATAATTCATTAATTTCGCCTCTTGAATTAGCTTTGGAATTAAGCATTCTATTTGCTTTTACTCTGTTGATATTATAATTTTTATATAAATCATCAAAAAAATTATCATTTTCATTAGTATTTTTGGATCAGAATTACTTATAACTACCTTAGCACCTTTTTCATTTAAAACTATCTATATAATTTGCTAATTCTATTTGCTCTTTATCACTAAAAATCATTTTCTGTATATGAAGTAAAGCTAGATGTTATATTTAAAGGACGATAAGGAGGATCTATATACAAAAAGTTTTTGTCATCTATGAAATCTTTGCTCTCTCTATAATCAGCATATGTAATCTTCACATTCTTTAAAGCTAAAGAAACATTTTTAAATTTTCTTCATCACAGATTTTAGATTTTTATATGCTCCCATAGGGACATTATACTCCCTTTTTATTTACTCTGTAAAGTCCATTAAAACAAGTTTTATTTAGAAAAATAAATAGAGCTGCTTTTTGTATTATTTTCTTCAATATCAATTTTTAAATTATTGTACTCAGATCTTCTTTCATAATAGTAAACTTTTCTATTCTCATTATTCATAGGAACATATTGATTTTTCCATTTCTTTTAAGATTTTATTAAAAATATCTCACATTATCCCTAATAGTTTTATAGGTATTTATAAGTTCTAAGTTTTTATCACTGATATAAACTTCATCTAATCTGTATTTACTTAAGATATCAAATAAAACAGCTCCTCCACCTATAAAAATTTCAGCATATTTGTTTATGGTTTTTCCTAATTCAACAGGATATAATTTACTTATTTTCAGGTATAAAGTTGTCCTTTACCTCCAACCCATTTGATAAATGGTTTACATTCAATTTTTCTTCTTTTTCAAACAAGAAAAAAATTTTCCATTTTTAAATCTCTCCCTAATATTTTGTATTTATTTGATTATACTATATTTGAATTATAATAGCAAAAAAATAAAAACACTATTGATTGTAGACAATAATATTTTTATCAGTTATAACTGATAAAAATATAAAAGATTTTTTTATAAGTTATAACTGTGATATAATTTTATTTGAGGTGATAATATGACTAAAAAGAGAATTATATATAGAAAAAATTAAACCTTTTATCGATAAGGATATTATAAAAAGTTTTAACTGGGATAAGAAGAAGGGAAGTCAGTTATGTTAAAAGCTTATTATGGAAGAGTTAAAAGCAAAATAAAATAGATGAAAAACAATTTATCAATATTAATTTTGAAAAATTTAATAAATAGAGAATTGACAACAGCAGATAAATTACATGAATATATTTTAAAAAAAGCTAGTGAAATAAAAAAAGAAATGTTATATTTTTAGATGAAATTCAAGAAGTTAAGGATTGGGAGAATGTATTAATTCTTTAAGAGTAAATGAAGAATATGATTTTGACATCTATATTACAGGTTCAAATGCAAAATTATTATCAGGTGAACTTTCTACATACTTGGCAGGAAGATATGTTGAATTTGTGATATATCCATTTTCATTTAAAGAATTTTTAGAAACATTAAAATCTATTCAACAAGATGTTTCTACAAGAGAAGCTTTTCAAAAAATATGTAAAGTTTGGAGTATGCCATTTTTATATAATTTAGCTTTTTGAAGGAAGCTAGTTTTACAATATTTAAAGGATATTTATTCATCAATTATATTAAAAAGATATAACTCAAAGGAATAAAATAAGAGATACAGACTTGTTAGAAAGAGTGATAAGTTATCTAATTATGAATGTTGAAATAATTTCTCGCTACATCTATTTCAAAATTCTTTAAAAGTGAAAAATAGAAAAGTATCAGTAGAAACCATATTAAATTATATTAAGGCAGCTGAAGAGTCATTTTTAATATACAGAGTTTCAAGAGATGATTTAATTGGAAAAAGTTCTAAATGTCAATGAAAAATATTATATTGCCGACCATGGAATGAGAGAAGCTATACTTGGAAGTAATCAAAGGGATATTAATCAAATATTTGAAAATATCATTTACTTAGAGTTGTTAAGAAAAGGTTATAATGTTAGAGTTGGAAAGGTAGATAATTTAGAAGTAGACTTTGTTTGTACAAAGGAAATGAAAAAAATATATGTTCAAGTGGCTTATCTATTAGCTTCATCTGAGACAATTGAAAGGGAATTTACTTGCTTGAAAAATAGGTGATAACTATCCTAAATATGTAATTTCTATGGATGAATTCGATATGTCAAGAAATGGAATAAAACATGTAAATATTATAGATTTTTAATGAATTAGAAAAAAATAAAAACACTATCGATTGCAGTCAATAGTGTTTTGATATATTGCTATATCTTATAATTAATTATTTTATTTTCTTACTAACTCTCCCAAAGCTTTTGCTAAACGAGTTGTGACATCAAAAGCTTTCTCTGTGTGAACATTGTAATTAATAATTTTTTCCAGTTCTTAAAATCATAAACACTAATATTTCCACTGAAAAAGTACCTCCTAGAAAACTTTTATAATCTTCTTTTTATCATTTTATCTACCACTATTAAGAAAGTTTCATTTCTTTTTCTAAGATTAGCTTTTTCAACTTCCCAAAAAGTCTATTTCATTGACCTTCCACTTTCTAGATTCAAAACTAAGTTCTAAGTCATCTCTCCATTTTGCTGAATATTCAGGAAAGTATGCAACAAGAACCTTTTTGTGAAGGATTAATTGAGTGCTGCACTACCTGTCAAATTTATTGGACCATTCATACAAGAAGCAAAAAGCAAATAACATTACAACCGCTAAAAATATTTTTGATAATTTTCATAACCTACCTCAAGTTTATCTCATACTTTTTCAACTTCAATCATTGCTTTTTCAATACCTTCTAAAAGGTCAACTAAACTTTCTTTTTGTAAAGTTATAAACATACAATCTTTCATTATTTCTTACATCAAATATACTTACATAACCTGTATATTCATAATAAGTAGAGCTTATAAAACCACCATCGCTATATTTATCTATATTTAATTGATCAAAGACAATAGCGAAAAGTTTCATTACCAGTAGCTCTACTTGAAGTTTTTCCAATTCCTTTGAAGTAACTTAGATTTTATAGCTTTTTCTAAACCAACTGTTGCTCCTTCAATATATACCCTTCTTTGTGCTCTTGTAAATGGTGCTGGAGTACTTATAGTTGTTACTTCTGGTCCAGAATTAGGGAATAACAACGAACAAAAGTAAAAAGCAAATATCATCACATAAGTAATAGAATTCTTTTAAAATTTTCATAATCTACCTCTCTTTATTATTTTAATATTTTTACCTTGTATTAGTAAGGATTATTTCTACTATCTGCTACTGCACGTCTTCTTTCTATTTCTAAATCTCTTTTTACCATTTTCCTTTATATCACTGCAAGCTGTTAGTATTGATAATAATAAAATAAATAATCCTAATTTTATAATTATTTTCAAAAAGATCTCCTTCCTTTACTTTATATAACTTTTCTACTTCATTTAATGCAGTATTTGCTATATCTTTTTAAAAACTTCATCCGGCAATTCTTGTTCTGTGATAAGAAAAAAACATTTAAGAAAGCAACCTTTTTCTTTTTGTTTCTTTGGCACAATATTATAACCATAAACTATACCATTACGATTTTTTCCAAAAACTTTTTGAATATAAGCTCTATTAGTTTGAATTTCATCTGTATATTCTAATCCAAATGCTGGTGCAAACATTGTTTTTGAATGCAATTCTTAAAGTTTGAGGATTTCCGTCATTAGTAAAAATACATAGTTACAACCAAATTCATATCAGACTCTTCTTGTGAGAAAAGCAAGAGTGTCAACATCATCGACATCTATTTGATAACCGTCCCTTTGTATCTTATTTAAATCCACATAACTTGGTGCTGCAAAAAGAAATATACCCTAATGCTAAAGAAATAAAAATAAAAAAATAATAGAATTTTCTTCATACCCTACCTCCAAATTTTTTTATAAAACAAAAGGACTATTTGCAAATAAAAAAATGCAATAGTCCCCCTCTATTACTACTGCTTATATTTTATACATATATTTTTAATATTGTCTACATACTTAATTGAAGCTAAATGTATGAAAAATGTGTTTTTGAAAGAGTGCTTATTTATTTGTTACTTTTTATTTTTTTGGCTTTTTGTTTTTTTAAAAGAATAATATGGATTGCTACTCCAATCCAAACAACAGCTAATGCTATTCTTGCATGTAGATTTTGAATTTTTGTAAATAGAAAAATCATTCCACAAGATAAAAAATGATATAGCTTTTATTTTAATTGAAGAAGTCAAACCTTTTCCTGAATAATAATCTTGTAATACAGGACCAAAAATATTTATTGTTCATTATCATATCATGATATTTTTTTAGATGATCTCAAAAACAAAATAAAGCCACAAGTAAAAAGGGACAGTTGGTAAACCAGGAATAAAAACTCCAACTATTGCTAAAATCACTGCTAAAAAAACCAAAAAGCTATATATAATTTCTTTTTAAACTCTTCATATAATCTCCTAAAAATTTTTTATCTATTATAAAACTTGTTATTTTAAAAAAGCAAGAACTTTTTAGTCAAAATATTTAAAATACATAAGATTGACAAATGTCTACTAAAAGAGTAAACTATTATAAAAGAAATTAGTAATTTAAGGAGAATGAGATGATACAAAAAGAAGCACCTAAGGTGAAAGATGATAAAAAAATATAAAAAAATGTTATAGCTGTTATGAGTGGTAAAGGAGGAGTAGGAAATCTACAGTCACTACACTTCTTGCTAAGGAATTAAGAAAAAAAGGATATTCAGTTGGAGTTATGGATGCTGATATAACAGGGACCTAGTATACCAAGACTTATGAATGTTAGTGAACAAAAAAATGGCAACTGATGGAAAAAAATATGTATCCTGTTGTAACAGAAGACGGAATAGAAAGTAGTTTCAATAAATCTTATGATAGATGAAAATGAACCTGTTGTATGGCGTGGACCAGTTATTGCAGGGGCAGTTATGCAATTTTGGAATGAAGTTGTTTGGAGTGACTTAGATTATCTTTTAATAGATATGCCTCCAGGAACAGGAGATGTTCCTCTAACTGTTATGAAAAGCTTTAATATCAAAGGACTAATAATGGTTTCTATACCACAAGATATGGTTTCAATGATAGTTACAAAAGCTATAAAAATGGCAAGAAAAATGAATGCCAATGTAATAGGTTTAATTGAAAATATGAGTTATATAACTTGTGATTGTTGTGATAATAAAATATATTTGACAGATGAAAATGATATACAAACTTTCTTAAAAGAAAAATGATGTTGAACTTTTAGGAGAACTTCCTATGACAAAAACAAATTGCAAGAATGACAAAAGGGAGAAAGTGTTTATCCAGAAGAAATATTCTCTAAAATTGCAGATAGAGTTATAGAAAAAGTAAAAGATTTATAAAAATTTAAAAAGGGACTGTTGCAAATTCACAAAAAAGTAAAAAAATAATTCGTTACTGAGTAAATTTCATCGTAACTCACTTATTTTTACTTTAAGATTAAATTTTCAATTTTGTAATAGCCCTTTTTTGCTTTTTAATAGAGTTATATTATAATAAAATATAGAAATAAAATAAAAAAATTTTGTAGGAGGTTAAAATGGAAATAAAAAATTGAAAAATTTAAAAAGAATGTCTTACTAATTTAGATTATGAAACTATTAAAAATCTTATAAAAAAATTCAAAAATGATAGTGAAAAAATTTTTTTATATTGACTTACTTAATTTAATTTTACAATATCAACAAGAAGAGGTTATAAGAAAAAGGAGTATTTTAATGAAAAAAATCTTCTATCTTTTTGCAGGTGTTAATGGTGCAGGAAAGTCAACTTTATATAATTTAGCAATGATAAATCAAAATATAAAAATACTATTAGAATTAATACTGACGAAATTGTTAGAGAAATTGGTGATTGGAGAAATAATTCTGACCAACTGAAAGCTGCTAAGATGGCAATAAATTTAAGAAATGAATGTTTTCTATATGGTAAGTCATTTAATGAAGAAACTACTTTAACTGGAAAAAGTATTTTGAAAATTATTGATAGAGCAAAAAGAACTTGGTTATGAATTACAATTATTTTTATGTTGGTGTTAGTAGTACTGAAATAGCAAAAAGAAAGAATAAAAAAATAGAGTAGAAAAAAAGGTGGACATTACATAGAAAATGATGTAGTTGAAAAAAGATATTATGAATCTCTAAAAAAATTTAAAAGAAATTATTTTAAAATTTGATAAAATTCAATTATATGATAATTCTAATAAATATATGGAATTTTTTTCTTTTGAAGATGATAAGATACTTTTTAAGACTAAAGATGTTAGTTGGGCTAAAGAAGCCATAGAAATAATAGAAAATAACATAAAAAATAAATAAAAAGTGGGAGGTGCATTATGGTAAAAATAGAAGTGGCAAAAGCTATTAATTTTAATGAGCTTATAAATTCAAAAAGAGGCTGAAGTTGTAAGTATGAGAATTTTAAATGAAACCAATAGTTATATATCTTTATTTTCGCTGGCTAAAAAAATGAAGAAATAACAGCCGAAGCTATGTTAGGAAATAGGTATTATTATTGTTTTAATGGAAATGGTGAAATATCTGTAGAAAATAATAAAAAAAGCCTATTAAGACTGGAGACTTTTTAGAAGTTTTAGCTAATAATAATTATTCTGTAAAAATCTTTGGATACTTTAAAACTTGTTGAAATTGGAGAAAAGATAGGAGATGAGACAATGGAAAAATCAAACTTTAAAAAAATGTTAGAAAGTGCAAGTGCATTTAGTCTTGCTGATTGTGTTGACTATAAAGAAGGGCAAATTGTTAGTAAAAAAATTTAGTAGCAAAAAGCTAATTTAGTTATAACTGTTATGTCATTTTGGAAGGGAGAATCATTAGATCCTCATAAAGCACCAGGTGATGCATTGGTAACTGTTTTAGATGGAGAAGGAAAAATATATAGTTGATGGTAAAGCCTTTGTTGTAAAAAAAGGAGAAAGTGCAGTTTTACCTGCTAATATTCCTCATGCTGTTGAAGCAGAAACTCAAAAATTTCAAAATGATGTTAACTTTGGTAAAATAAAAATAAAATTTGAAGAGTTATTGCAAATTAATAAAAGTAAAAATAGTTCGTTACTGAGTAGGACAGTAACTCACTTATTTTTACTTTAGGATTAAAAATTTGACAGCCTCTTTTTATGTTTATATTAAAAGAAAATAATTCTATAAATTTATTTATAAAATATATAAAAATAAAAAATATAGATACTTATTTCCATCTTTATGATATAATATAATGTCAATTTAAAAATCTATGGAGATAAAAAAATGAATAAAGCAATTTTTTTAGATAGAGATGGAACGATAAATGTAGAGAAAAGACTACATTTACAAATGTGAAAGATTTAGTTTTTGAAGAAGGTTCAGTGGAAGCTTTAAAAACTTTTAAAAATTTAGGATATATTTTAATTGTTGTAAGTAATCAATCAGGTATAGCTAGAGGATATTTTACAGAGGAAGATTTAAAGGCTTTTAACAACAATATGAATGAAAAGTTAAAAGAAGAAGCTGTTGAAATAACAGAATTCTATTGTTGTCCTCATCATCCTGATGGACTAGCTGAGTACAAAAAGTTTGTGATTGTAGAAAACCTAACAACAAGATGCTAGAAGATGCAATTGAAAAATATAATATCGACAGAGAAAAAATCATATATGATAGGAGATAAGGCCTCAGATATAGGAGCAGGTTTAAAGTCTAAATTAAAAACTGTTCTTGTAAAAGACTGGTTATGGCTTGAAAGATATGGAAAAGATAGATAAAAATGAAACTTTAGTTTGTGAAAACTTTAAAAAGACTTCTCAGAAGTATTAAAAAGAGAAAAGTTAAATGAATTAATATTTGAAGAATTTTTCAAAGAAAGTTCAAATAAAAATGTTGTAATGGACAGTAGAAAAAGTTATAGAAGGTTCATTATTTTTTTGCAATAAACAATGGAAACTCTTATGTTAAAGATGTTTTTAGATAAGGGAGCTAGCCTTGTTATAGCTGATAATACAGATATAGCAGATGAAGAATAGTAAAGTTGCAGATACTATTGCTACTATGCAAGATTTAGCAACAAAATATAGAAATAAATTAGATATACAAGTTATAGGAATAACAGGAAGCAATGGAAAAACTAGTACAAAAGATATAGTTTATTCTCTACTTTCTAAAAAGCTAAGACTTTAAAAAACTGAAGGAAACTACAATAATCACATAGGTTTACCTTATACACTTTTTAAATGTTACAGATGAAGAAAAGTTTGTAGTCTTAGAAATGGGAGATGAGTTCTCTTGGAGAAATTAGAAGATTAGGGAGAAATTTCAAATCCTGACTATGCAATAATAACAAATATTGGAGATTCACATATAGAGTTTTTTGAAAGACTAGAGATAATGTTTTTAAAGCTAAAAACAGAGCTTTTTAGAGTTTCGTAAACAAAGAGAATACTTTTGTTTGTGGTGATGATGTATATTTAGCAAAAGCTAGATGTGAATAAAATAGGTTTCAATGAAGATAATAATTTTAGAATAGAAAGCTATGAATTTTCTGATAAAGGAAGTAAATTTACTTTAGATGGAAAAGAATATGAAATGTCTTTACTAGGAAACATAATATTTCTAACACAGCTATTGCAATAGAATTAGCAAAGAAAAATTGGACTTAGTGAGGAAGAAATAAAAGAAGGTTTAAAAGACATAAAAATAAGTGGTATGAGATTTCAAGAAATAAGAGTGGGAGAAGATATTTATATCAACGATAGCTACAATGCAAGTCCTACTTCTATGAAGGCAGCAATAGACACTTTAAATGAAATCTATAACGACAAATATAAGATAGCCATTTCTAGGAGATATGCTAGAATTGGGAGAAGATGAAGTAAAATATCATGTGGAAGTCCTAAACTACCTACTTGATAAAAAGATAAAATTGATATATCTATATGGTGAAAGAATGAAAAAAGCCTATGATATATTTATGAAAAATAAGTCGGAAGAATATAGATTTTGGTACTATCCAACGAAAGAAGGAATAGTGGAAAGTTTAAAAATATCAGAATGGAAAAAGTAATTTTATTGAAAGCCTCAAGAGGAACAGCCTTAGAGGATATAATAGTGAAAAGAGTGAGGGGACAGCCATGTTGTATTTTTAGCAGAGTATTTTTGCAAAACTTGAATTTTTGAAGATCAATTTATCTAAGAACTTTTTAGCTTTTGTAATATCTTTTTGTATAGTTTTATTTGCAGGAAACCATTTATAAAATATTTAAAAAGTTAAAAATTCGGTGAAGAAATAAGAGATGATGGACCTAGTTCACATTTTTCAAAAAGGTACTCCAACTATGGGTGGAGTTTTTGATTATAACCTCAGTACTTTCTAACAAGTTTGTTGATAAAATGACTTAGCAAATAAGTTGATTCTACTTGTTTTAGTTTTCTATGCTTATGTTTGCAGCAATAGGTTTTATTGATGACTATAGAAAGTTTACTGTCAGTAAAAAGGTTTAGCAGGGAAAGAAAAATTATTATTTCAAGGTACTATAGGACTAATGGTATGGGCTTATTTATACTATATTGGACTTACAGGTAGACCTATGATAGATTTTTCGTTGATAAATCCTATAAGTGCTCATCCATATTATATAGGAGCAATAGGAATGTTTATCTTGATTCAAATTGTACTTATGGGTACATCAAATGCAGTTAAAATAACTGATGGACTTGATGGTTTAGCTATAATGCCTATGATAATATGTTCAACTATCTTAGGAGTAGTGGCATACTTTACAGGGCATACAGAATTAAGTTCTCACTTGCATTTATTCTATACTGTTGGTTCAGGAGAATTATCTGTGTTCTTGGCAGCAGTAACAGGGGCAGGACTAGGGTTTCCTATGGTATAACTGTTATCCAGCACAAATATTTATGGGAGATACAGGTTCTTTAACTCTTGGAGGAATTTTTAGGAGTTATAGGAATTATCTTAAAAACAAGAATTGTTATTACCAATCTTAGGATTTATATTTGTACTTGAAGCACTATCAGTAATACTTCAAGTTGGTTCATTTAAAATTAAGAGGAAAAAGAATATTTAAAATGGCACCTATTCATCACCATTTTGAGTTGATGAATATACCAGAATCAAAAAGTTACTTTAAGATTTTTGGATAGCAACACTTATATTTGGAATAATAGCATTAGGAACAATTAAGATGAGAGGGATACTATAATGAAAAAGTAATGATTTATGGAATGGGGATAAGCGGAACAGGAGCAAAAGCACTGTTAGAAACAGAAGGTTATGAAGTTATTTTTAGTTGACGATAAAAAGCTATGACATCTGAAGAAGCTATGCAACATTTAGATAATATAGAGTTTTTATTAAAAAGTCCTGGAATACCATACAATGATTTTGTTAAAGAAGTTCAAAAAGAGGAATTAAAGTCTTAGATGAAATAGAAGTTGCATACAACTATATGGTAGAAAAGAATTTAAAAACAAAAATTATTGCAATTACTGGTACTAATGGAAAAAGTACAACTACAGCGAAAAATATCAGATCTATTAAATTATGCAGGATATAAAAGCTTGCTATGCTGGAAATATTGGAAGATCATTGTCTGAAGCTCTATTACATGAAAAAGATTTGAGACTTTGTTTCTTTTAGAACTTAGTTCATTCCAATTAGAAAATGTTGAAAATTTTAGACCATATATCTCTATGATAATCAACATGAGAGCAGATCATATAGAAAGATATAAAGAGTTTTGATGAATACTATGATACAAAAATTTAATATAGCAAAAATCAAGATGAAAATCAATATTTTATAGAAAATATTGATGACGTAGAAATCGAAAAAGAGCTAAACAAATAAAAAGCTAAAAAGAATTTCTGTATCAAAAATCTAAAGAAGCAAATGTTTATGTTGAAGACAATAAAAATTTATGTAGGAAAAAGATTTTATAATTGAAGCAGATAAATTGAGTCTAAAGGGTATACATAATTTAGAAAAATACTTTATTTATGGTTGCCACTGCTGAAATTTTAAATATAGATAGAGAAAAAAATTAAAAGAGTTTTTAATGGTAGCGACTCCTTTTAGAACATAGAACAGAATTGTTCTTTAACTATGGAGAAAGTAAAAATTCATAAAATGACTCAAAAGGCAACAAATGTAGATTCTACAAAAGTTTTGCTATTCAAGCAAATAAAGATAGTATTTTAATCTGTGGTGGTTATGATAAGGGAGTAGATCTAGCACCATTGGCAGAAATGATTAAAGAAAATGTAAAAGAAGTATATTTAATAGGGGTAATAGCAGATAAGATTGAAACTGAATTGAAGAAAAGTAGGTTATGAAGCTAGTAAAATTCATAAATTAGAAACTATAGAAAATTCTCTTCTAGATATGAAAAAAAGAGATTTTACAAAAGATTCTGATGAAGTGATCTTACTTTCTCCAGCAACATCAAGTTATGATCAATTTAATTCTTTTTGAACATAGAGGAAAGTTTTTAAAGAGTTAGTTTTAAAAATTTTTGGGTAGGTGTACAAAATGAGAAAAGTAATTCTTACAACAGGTGGAACAGGAGGACATATATATCCTGCTCTAGCTGTTGCAGATAGATTAAAAATTAAAAGGTGTGGAAGCAGTATTTGTTGGAAGTACAGAACGTATGGAACATGAGATAGTTCCAGAAAGTGGGCATAGATTTATAGGTCTTGATATATCAGTTCCTAAAGGGTTTAAAAATATAAGAAAATATTTAAAAAGCTATAAGAGGAGCATATAAGATTATAAAAGAAGAAAAAACCAGAGGCTATTATAGGTTTTGGAAATTACATATCAGTACCTACAATTATTGCTGCAATTTTACTTTAGAAAAAAATATATTTGCAAGAACAAAAATGTAAACATAGGTTCAGCAAATAGATTATTTTTATAAAATGGCAAAGATGACTTTCCTTGCCTTCGATAAGACTTATGACGATATTCCTATTAAGTCTCAAGACAGATTTAAAGTAACAGGAAATCCATTAAGAATAGGAATAGAAGATTTGAGATATGCCACTGAAAGACAAAAATTAGGTGTGAGAGTCTAATGAAAAAGTTTTATTGATTACAGGTGGAAGCTTTAGAGCACAAGATATCAATAATGCTATTATGAAGTATTGGGAAAAAAATCTGTGCTGAAAAATCTTAGAGTTTACTGGGCTACAGGAAATAATTTTACTGAATTAAAAAAAGGTTTTGAAAACAAAGAAAGAAAATGATAGAATAGAACCTTATTTTAATGATATGTTAAATATTATGGCTGCAGCTGATTTGGTTGTATGTAGAGCAGGAGCATTGACAATATCTGAACTTATAGAACTTGAAAAAACCTTCAATCATAATTCCTTATGGTTCAATAAAGGTTGGACAATATGAAAATGCAAAAAGTTCTTAAGGACTACAATGCAGCTTATGTCTATACAAAAAGATGAGCTAGATGAAGCAATAAAAAGCTCTTGAAGTTATAAGAAATGATGAAAAATTGAAAAAGATGAGAATTAGGTTGAAACCATTGAGAAAGCCTAATGCAGCAGAAGAGATTATAGCATATCTCGATATTTGGAGGAATTAAAGGCAATGGAAAAGAATTTATTTTATTGGAATAAATGGTATAGGTATGAGTAGCTTGCCAAAAATAATGAAATGTAAAAGGTTATGACGTAAAAGAGCAGATATCTGTTCTAACTATGTAACAGAAGAACTTCTATCAATGGGGAATAACTGTTTACAATGAGCATGATGAAGAAAATGTAAAGGGAGCTGACTACGTTATAGCTTCAACAGCTATAAAAAGAAACTAACCCTGAATATGCTTATGCTAAAGAAAAATGGTATAAAAATTTTTAAAAAGAGGAGAATTGCTAGCTAAACTTCTAAATAGAGAAACTGGTATAGCTATAGCAGGAACTCATGGAAAGACTACAACTTCTTCTATGCTTTCAGCAGTTATGCTAAAAAGATCCTACAATAGTTGTAGGAGGAATTTTACCAGAAATAAAATCTAATGCTAGACCTGGAAAAAGTGAATATTTTATAGCTGAGGCAGATGAAAGTGATAACTCATTTTTTTATTTATGAATCCTGAATATTCAGTAATTACTAATATAGATGCTGATCATTTAGATGTGCATGGAAATCTAGATAATATTAAAAATCTTTTATAGAATTCATCTTACATACACAAAAGGAATCTATAATATGTATGGACTCTAAAAATTTGATGGATGCAATTTCAAAAATTACCTGAAGGAAAATCTGTAACAACATATTCGATAAAAGATGAAAATGCAGATATATATGCTAAAAAAATATCAGAAATAGTAGACAGAAAAACTATTTTTGAAGTCTATGTAAATAAAGAGTTAAAAGGAGAATTTTCTCTAAACATTCCTGGCGAACACAATATACAAAAACTCTTTACCTGTAGTCTATTTAGCATTAAAATTTGGACTTAATAAAGATGAAATTCAAGAAGCTTTAAATCAATTTAAAGGTTCAAAAAGAAGATATGATGTACTATACGATCAAGAATTAGAAAATGGTTATGGTAGTAAAACTAAGAGAGTTAGAATAGTTGATGACTATGCTCACCATCCAACTGAAAATAAAGGCAACTTTTAAAAGCTATAAAAAGTGTGGATAGTTCAAGATTGGTTGCGATATTCCAACCTCATAGATACAGTAGAGTACACTTCTTATTAGATGAGTTTAAAGATGCTTTTTGTAGATGTAGATAAGGTAATACTTTTACCTATATATGCAGCTGGAGAAAAGAATGAGTTTAATGTTTCAAGTGAAATATTAAAAGAACATATAAATCATAGTAATGTGGAACTTATGAATGAATGGAAAGATGTAAAAAGATATGTAACTAGAGTTAAAAGGACTCTACATATATTTTTATGGGAGCTGGAGATATATCAACTTTAGCTCATGAAATTGCTGAGAATTGGAAGGAATGTCTGATGAAAATTTTTGATAATCAAGAAATGAAAAATTATTCAAATATGAGAGTTGGAGGAAAGGCTAAAAGACTGATCATACTTGAATCAAAAGAAGAAATAATAGATGTATATAAGAATGAAGAAAATACTAATATCTTTATTTTAGGAAATGGAACTAAATGTTTTTGTTCACTGATGACTTTATGGATAAGACTTTTTGTTTGTACAAAAATTAAATAAAGATAGAAGATTTAGGGATCTAATCTAGTTAGAGTTGAAACAGATTTGCAAACCTAAAAGGACTTAACAGATTTTATGAGAGATAAAAATTATTCTGGAATTGAAAGCCTATTTGGGTATACCAGGTTCTATTGGAGGACTTGTATATATGAATGGTGGAGCTTTTTGGAACAGAAATATTTGATAAAAATAGTATCAATAGAAGTGTTTGATGAAAATCATCAAATAAGAGAAAATAAAAAGAAGATTTAAAAAGTAGCATATAGAAAAACAGAAATTCAAGATAAAAATTGGTTAGTTTTAGTGCAACTTTTTAAATTTGATGATGGCTTTGATGAAGCTAGAGTAAAGAAATAAAAGAATTAAGAGAAAGTAAACATCCTTTAGATAAACCAAGTTTAGGAAGTACATTTAAAAATCCTGAAGGAGATTTCGCAGCGAGATTAATTTCAGAATGCGGTCTAAAGGGAACTATAATAGGTAATGCTCAAATAGCAGAAAAACATCCCTAACTTTGTATTAAATTTAGGTGGGAGCTACATTTGAAGATATTACAAATATTTTAACTTTGGTTAAAAATCAGTATTTGAAAAATTTGGGGTAAAAATTAGAAGAAGAAATAATAATTGTTAAATAAGAGGCGAAAGAAAAAATGAAAATAGCAGTTTTTATGGGGAGAACTTCATCAGAAAAAGAAATATCTCTAAGAAGTGGAGAAGCAGTTTTAGAAAGTTTACAAAGACAAGGTTATGATGTATATGGAGTTGTACTAGATGAGAATAATCAAGTAACAGCTTTTTCTTGAAAATGATTATGACTTAGCATACTTAGTTCTACATGGTGGGAACGGAGAAAAATGGTAAGATACAAGCAGTATTAGATATTTTTAGGAAAAAATATACAGGTTCAGGGAGTACTTGCAAGTGCTTTGACTATGGATAAAAATAAGACTAAAGCAAATTGCAGAAAATATTGGAATAAGAGTACCAAAAATCATATAGAGATTTAGATTCTATAGAAAGATTTCAGTAATAATAAAGCCTGTTGATGAAGGATCAAGTAAAGGACTATTTTTATGTAACAATAAAAGAAGAGGCAGGGGAAGCTCTTAAAAACTTAGAAAACCTATAATTGAAGACTATATTGTTGGAGAAGAATTGACAGTTGGGGTTTTGAATGGAAAGGCTTTAGGGAGTATTAAAAATAATCCCTCAAGCAGATGTTCTATATGACTACGATTCAAAATATGCAAAAGGTAGTTCAATTCATGAATTTCCAGCAAAGATAGAAGATAAATCATATAAAGAAGCTATGAAAAATAGCTGAAAAATTCATAAAGAATTTAAAATGAAAGGAATTTTCAAGAAGTGATTTTTATACTAAGTGAAGGAAAACTTTATTTCTTAGAAGTAAACTCTTCACCAGGAATGACAAAAACAAGTTTAATTCCTGATTTAGCGACTCTTCAAGGATATACTTTTGATGATGTTGTTAGATTGACAGTTGAAACATTTTTGAAATAATTAGGGGAACTTGATGAAAGTAAGATTGTTGATATTGAATATAATAATGTATTTAGTATATATGTTGCCTCAAAATTTCTTTAGATTGGACTACTTTAATATAAATAAAGTAAATATTCAAGAAAGTGCAAAAATGTTACAACCAGAATTGACAAAACTATGAAAAATTATATAATAAGAATATTATTTATATAGATAGCAATGAAATAAAAGAATTTTTAGAAAAAAGATGTAAGGGTTGAAGATGTAACAATCACGAAAAATCCTTAGGAGAAATTAGTATTGATGTCAAAGAGAAAGACTTATCTTACTATGCAGTTATAGGAAAAAAATATTTATTTAGTAGATAAAGCTGGAGAGATATTTGCTTATTTAAATGAAAAAGATGTAGAAGAAGTACCATTTATTGTAGCAAATAGTGAAGATGAAATCAAAAGAAATAACAGAATTTTTAAATGAACTTTCAGATCTAGCAATATTTAAAAAATATTTCTCAAATATATAAGATAAACGACAAAAGAATTTAGTTATAATATTGACTGATGGAGTTAAAATAAAAACTAATAGAATAGAAGAAAATGACGAAGTTAATAAAGAAAAACAGAACAAAAAGATATTTGATAGCACAACAACTTTATTTTAATATGTCGAAAAGAAAAGAAAAATAGACTACATAGATTTAAGATTTAACGACTATATAATAAAATATTTAGGTGATAATAAATGAGAGATGATGTAATAAGAAAAAGTGGCTCTGGACATCGGTAATAATAGTATAAAGTTACTTATTGGAGAAATGAGTTCAGATTTTACAAAAAAATAGCTATTACTGACTATGTAAAAGTTAAACATGCAGGCTTGAGAAAATCAGAAATTTATGATATAAATGCCTTTAAGTGAAGCTGTTAGAACTGCAATAAGTAAAGCAGAAAGTGTTGAATCTCCAATAACAAGACTTTCACTGGCTTTAGGTGGACCTGGAGTAGGCTCAACAACAGTAAATGTCAAAGTTTCATTTCCTGAAAAAGAAATTGAAGAATCTGATATGGATACATTGTTAAGAAAAAGCCAAAAAGACAAATTTTTGGGAAAATGAAGATAAGTTTAGGATACTCTACAAAGAGTGTATAATAAAAAGGTTGATGGACCAAATATAATAAAAGCAACCTATAGGTATGGTTGGTAAAGAATTACAAAGCAGATGTACACTTTGTATATGTAGAAGAAGCTTATGTAAAAATTCAGAGAAGTCCTGTATGGTCTTGGAGTGGATATAGATAAGATATATTTAGACTCATATGCTTCAGCTAAAGGAACTTTAGATGAAGAAACAAGAAAAAAATGGGAGTAGCTCATGTAGACATTGGTTATGGATCGACAAACGTTATAATTATGAAAAAATGGTAAAGTTCTCTATGCTAAGACAAAAATCACTAGGAGAATTACACTATGTTTTCTGATTTATCAATAATATTAAAAAGTACCTAGAGAAGGTGCAGAAGAAATATTGTTAAAACTAAAAATAAAGAATTTGAATCAGATGGAACAATCAAGTATGGTACAAAAAGATACCTTTAAAAAAGTATAAAAGGATATTATTGCAGCTAGAACAGATGATATTACAGAATTTATAACTGCAACAATTGATGAATCTGGTTTCAATGGACTCTTGGCTAGGGGATAGTTCTAACAGGAGGAGCAGTTGATATAGATGGAGTGGCTGAACAAGTTTCAAATCGGTCAGGATATCTAGTCAGAAAGATGTTACCAATACCTTTAAAAAGGTATAAAAAAATAGTTTCTATAGTGATGCAACTGTGGTTGGTATATTCTTAGAAGATATGGAAAGAGAATATAAGAGAAGCACAGAAAGAGCTAAAGAAGAAAATATACAAGTAACAAGAAGAGATGTAGTAAGAGATAATAGTGTAAGAGAAGAAGTGGATGTATTTTTAGAATCTATAGAAGAAGACAAAGTTAAAGAAAAAGGAAAAATTTGATTTCTTTAGATGGCTAAAAGAACTTTTTAGTCGAAAGTAAGGAGGATATTTATGTCAGAAGGAATAAAAGATCTTGTTAAAATAAAAGGTAATAGGTGTTGGAGGTGGAGGAGGAAAATGCCATCAACGACATGCTTTATTCAGGAGTAACAGGAGTAGAATATATAGCAGCTAACACAGATAAGCAAGATTTAGAAAAATCATTAGCAGATAGAAAAATTACAAATTGGTGAAAAATTAACAAAAGGGCAAGGAGCAGGTGCTGAACCTGAAATAGGAAGACTTGCAGCAGAAGAAGATATAGAAAAAAATTCAAGAACTTTTTAAAAGGAACAGATATGCTGTTCATCACTGCTGGAATGGGTGGAGGTACTGGTACAGGAGCAGCTCCAGTTATTGCAAAAAGTAGCGAAAGAATTAGATGTTCTTACAGTTGCAGTTGTAACAAGACCTTTTAATTTTGAAGGTGAAAAAGAAGAAGAAATTCAGAAAATGGAATTGAACTTTTAAGACAAAACGTAGACAGTTTAGTTATCATACCAAATGATAAACTTTTTGATTTACCAGATAAAAACATAACTATGCTTAATGCATTTTAAAGAAGCAAACAATATCTTAAGAATCGGTATAAAAAGCTGTTGTGGATCTAGTTTTAGGACAAGGATTTATAAACCTTGACTTCGCAGATATTAAATCTGTATTGAAAAATTAGGGAATTGCTGTTTTAGGATATGGAGAAGGTGAAGGAGAAAACAGAGCTATAAAAAGCTGTTGAAAAAGCATTAGAATCTCCATTATTAGAAAAATCTATTCAAAGGAGCAGATAAGATACTTATCAACTTAAGAACTTCGAAGATGTTGGATTAAATGAATCACAAACAGTTACTGAAGTAATAAGACAAGCTACTGGAAAGAAAGTAGAAGATGTACTATTTGGAATTACAATAGTACCTGAATTCTCAGATAAAATTGAAATTACTATCATGGCAAATAATTTCAAAGATGAAATGGAAACTAATAAAAGAAACATTCATTAAAGTGGGAAACAGTAAAAACTACTGCTGAGCCTATAAGAGAATCTGAAAGAAAAAGAGAAGAACCAGATGATATAATGGACATTCCACCTTGGATGAGAACTAATAGAAGATAAAAATGAAAAAGGATTGATTTAAATCAGTCCTTTTTATTTTAATATTACAGATGTAACATTAATCTTTTTATTGAAAATTATTATAATAATGTCATATAATATTGAAAGAAATATAAAAATCTTAACATTGAATACAAAAAGGGGGAAAAATAAAAATGGAAAACAATCTACATAGGATTGAAAAAGATTTGCGTTCAATAGCTAAAAAGGTATAAGTCTGTAAAATATTCCATAGGTTTAGCAATTCTTTTTCTAATGTTAGGGTAAGTGCATTTTTCTGAAGAAGTTAATATTAAAAGCACAAGTTGCTCAAATAGCAACAAGAGAAGAATTAAAAACTTCTGTTGGAGATGTTCAAACAAGGTTGAATGTCTTAAGAAATGAAAACAAAAAGAAATAGAAAACTCAAAATTAGAGTTAATACAATTGATGGAACAAGGTGATCAAGTAGTAAAAATCTCCTTGGGCATCATGGCAATTTGGAGTGAACTATTTCCATGAAAAACAAAATGGAGAATATAAAGGTAGAGGGATAAACCTAAAAAAATATGTCTATAATGCTGAGTATCAAAGAGGGATTGGAAAGAAAGAAACGCTATGGATTCTCTTGAAAAATCAAAAAGTAGGAGGAACTCCATTAACTCCAGGAAATGATTCACAAGCTACTTGGAAAAATGTAAGTAGTTCATCAAGTGATGGAGTAAAATTGCGAAAAATACAGCAATAAATTCATCAACTAATGGAAATAGAAGTTGGGGATTAGTAGATTTATTAAATATTAAAAGAACCTACTAATGAAGTTGAAATACTTGCTCGTATTTCTCCAAAGGAAGTTAATAAAAAGCTGTGCCATTAAACATAAAGGAACCTAAGGTTGAAGGAATAAAAAGCACTCAGTTGTAAAAACCTAATGTAAATACACCTTTGCCAGCTCCTGAAATTAAACTTCCTAAAAATAGAAGCAGTTGTGATTAATCCATTAAATATAACTGCACCAAGTGCACCAAGTGTTTCGAAGTTTCAGTTAATGCACCAAAAGAACCAAAAGGTACCAGGGATATCAGTAAGTCCAAGTACGCCAGAACTGTCACAGCACCAAATATATCTATAAATGTAACACCACCTAGTATTACACCTTTAAGCATATCTACACCACCAACTGTTACATCACCAAACGTTACATCACCAAATGTTGTACCAGTTGACTTTGTTATAGATCCTTCTGGGGATGCAAAAACAGGACAGAAACTTTCAAATGTAGGATGGAATAATGTTACAATACCACTAATATTAAAATGTAACAGAAGGTTCAAATAGAGACTATGTTACTATTAGTAATGGCATTGATGATATGGAAGTTCCAGCTAGACAAACAATAAATGTAACAAAAATAATAACAGAGCTTTTAGTTATAGATGAAGTAAATTCAACTAGAACAATAACAACAAAAAGCAACTATAAATTTACAGGCAACTAAAAATGTAGGTATTGACTTACAAGGTGGACATAGTGGAACTAAATTAAATCCAACCATAGCTAAAAATAGTTAATGCTGAGTCATAACAGGGCTTGCACAAATCCTGAGACAAATCAAGCAAATAAACAACATATAGCTTTTTGATTTAACAATGCTGATGGTTCTAATAATACAACTATGACTCATATGGTAAATGAAAATACAATTGCATTAAATGCACCTTCAAGTGCTGCTATTCAGTTAAAACCAGAAGATCCTAATAACTGGGAACCACATTCTTGGCAGGTAACACCTCTTTCTATAAAAATAAAAAGTCCAAGATCAGATCTGTACAAAAGTTTTTAATGAAGGCTGAAAATACAGGAACAGTTAATCTAAATGGAAGTCAAAGCTTTGGAATACTTACAGTATTTAATGAAGGAGTTCCAGCTTCTTTGATGTCATCAACTGCAAACTATAATGCAAGTAGAGATAATCTAAAAGCAGAAAGAGAATATAATACAGGATATCGTGTTTTACCAGGTGGAGAAACAGGATCGTTCAGCACTTCCCGGCGATGCAAAATAAAAATATAGAAGTGGTATATATAACTCTGCTACAGGGAATATAAATATTCTTGGAGATGAAAGTATTGGTATAGGTTACTTCAAGAGATTCAAGAAGTAGAAATTGCAGGAAATATAAATATTGGAAACCAAGCTACTCTTACACAAGGAACAAATGCTAATACAAAGGCATCAACATCAAAAGTAGAAGGAGCTGTTGGAGTCTTTGCAGGAGTTCCAACTCGTCCAGTTGAAGCTGGTGAAACAGATAGCATGGGAAATAAAAATAATACTACTTCAACAATAGGAACAAAAACAGTAGAACTTTTAGGTAAAATTAACTTAGGAGAGGTTGCACAAAATTCAATAGGAGCTTTGAGTTGGAGATACAATTAAAGACTTGAATGATGGGAAAGAAAATGGTACTGCTGTTACTGGAAGAAAAATTAAAAAGAAGTGGAGATATTACTGCAACAACGGATTCTGTTATAACTGTTGGAGGTAATAGTAACTATGGTTTTGTAGTTAGTAACTCAGGACATTCTTCAGATTTTTTTCTAAAGGTGTACAGATGATTTACAATATAAAGTAGACAAAAGTAAATCGTGGTAAAGGAATAAATGAAGGAAAATAAATATCACTGGTATAAATTCAATAGGTTTTGCTTTTAATAAAAGGTGGAAACTCAAAAAATACAGGGACAATAAGTGTAGAAAGTAATGTTGAAAATTCAATAGGTTTCTATGGAAAAAGAAGATAATTTTAGTAATACTGGAACAATACAAGTAACATCTGCAAAAATCTAAAAATAAAGCTGTTGTTTTAGATGGAGCAAATGCAGGAAATAAAATAAACTTTTACAAATACAGGAAATATTTATGTAAATACTAAAGATAATGCCAATACAAATTTAATTGGAACAGGAAATATAGGCGTTTATGCTCAAAGGAAACTATAAATTTGACCATGATGAGGAAAAATAAATGTAGGAACAAATGCTGTTGGATTATATGTAAAAGGATGCAACAGGACAAGTTAACATAAAAGCTCCAATAAATCTAGAAGCTAGTGGAACAGGAACAAATAAAAGGAACAACAGTAGGTATTTATTCAGATGGAGATGCTAAAGTAAAATTCACTGATAATACAACATTATCAATAGGAGAAGGAGCAGTTGGATTATACTCTTCAAATCCTACTAACTTCGATAAGACATTTGCAATTGAAAAATGGAAAAACTTTTAACAGTAGAATTAGGTAAAAATTCAACTTTTGGACTTTTGAAAATGGAAATGGAAATGCTACAACTTCACCCGTGTTAAGTAAATTTTTAAATGCTAGTGCAACAACAGGTAAAATTGCAGTAACTCAATATGGTGAAGGAGCAAGCCTATTCTATGCAACATCAAAAGCAAATGCTGTTTTAGATGAGGATTATACTATAGCAAATGGAAATGCTGCATCTCACATCTGTTTTAGTTGCAGATGATGGAGCAACAGTTGAAATTGCAAGTGGAAAAACATTAACAACAAATACTAATGTTGGGCTTATTGCAACTAAAGGGTGCAGGTTTAAGTGGAGCTGAATCAGAAGCTAAAAACAGTGGAACTATTGTATCTACCAGAGCTGATAAAGGTATAGGAATTTATGCAAATGCTGCAAAAGGAAATAACATTGGAACTATTACAATGAATAATAAAAATGCAGTTGGAATGCTAGGAGTTCTGGTCTCTACTTTAATAAATACTAAGAAAATAAGTTTAGGTGGAGTTTCATCTGCAGGAATGTATGGTGAAGATTCTGATTTAACAAACTCAACAACAACATCTGAAATAAATGTAAATAAAAAGAATCAGCAGGAATGTATGCAAAGGCAACAGCAACAGCTACAGATAAAACATCAAAGAATGAGGGGAAAAATAGAAATTGTAGCTGATGGAACTGGAAAAATCAGCAGGAATGTATTCTTTAATAGAAAGTGGAAAGTTAACTACTGAAAAACACTGGAACTATTAAAGTTGCTCAAGATGAGTCAGCAGGAATATTCGCAAATAATACAGGTGGGCAAATCAGAAGTATTAAGTAGTGGATTAGTAAAAATGACTGGAATAAACTCAGTTGGAATTATAGGTAAAAATCTAAAATAATAAATAGTGGAACAGGAACAGGAGCAAATGCAAAAGGAATAGAAATATCTGGAGCAGGGCTCAGCAGGAATATTAGCAACTGATAAATCAGAAGTTATAAATTCAGGAAGAATAGAAGGAAATACAGGAGCAGATTTAGTTGGTATTTCAGTTGACAAAGATTCAACTGCATCAAATAGTGGAACTATTACTATGAAAACAACCTCTAATACAGGAATTTCAAGTACAGGTGAGCAGTAACAAATACTGGATTCATTACTTTAGAAAAAGCTAATTCAACAGGAATTTCTTCTGTAAATGGAAATGTAACAAATAGTAGTGGAGCAAACAATAACAGCACAAGAAGGAAGTTCAGTAGGAATCTATGCTAAAATAGCTGGAAATGATGACAGAACAGTTAGAAACGATGGAACAATATCTTTAACTAATGCAACTCAGCTCCAAGTACACTACCTGAAAAATCAGCTGCTATCTATAGTTTAATTGGTAGTGAACAGGGAAAATTAATTACAACAAATACTGGAACTATTAATGTAGATCAAACAAAATCAGTGGGAATCTATGCTGAAAATAATGGTGGAGCTAGAGATAATTCAGATGTAACAAACAGCGGTTTTATTAATGTTAAAAAGCTAGTTCAGCTGGTATATTAGCTGAAAAAGGCTAAAGTAACAAATACTGGAACAGGAACAACAGGTGGAATAATTTTAAGTGCTATAAAAACAGCTGGTATTATAGGAAATACTGGCTCACTAGTTAGCAATACAGGAGTAATAAAAACTCAAGGTGTGACTCCAACAAAAAGATGAAGACGGTCTAGTCAGGAATAGCTTTGAGTGCTTCAGAAGGAACTAATGAAAGTGCAGGAAAAATAACATTAGGAACAGAATATTCAACAGGAATGTTTGGAAAAAGTAGGAGCAATAGCAATAAATGAAGGAACAATTGAAGGAACTAAAGAAAAAAATTGTCGGTATGGCTGGAGATGCTTCAACTGTAACAAATAAAAAGACTATAAGTTTAGCTGGAAAAATTCAACAGGAATATTCGGACAAAAATAATTAACTATAACCAATGAGACAGATGGAACTATCACATTAGGAGAAGAGTCATCAGTTGGAATTTACTCAGCAGCTACTAATATATCTGCAGTTAATAAAGGAGCTATAACTGCTCTTAAGAAAAGTTCAGCAGGTATGTTAGGTAACAATAAAAACTGTAACAAATGAAGGAACTATAACTACTTCAGCTGAAGGTTCAGCAGGTATGTTAGGAAATAGTAGATAAAACAACAACAGGAAGTACATATAATTTAGCATTAAAGAATAGTGGAAACATAAATATTGCTGGTAAAGAATCAGCAGGAATGATGCTAACTAATGAATCTGCTTCTATAGGAAAAGATAAAGTAACAGCAGAAAAATACTGAACTATTACATTGTTCTTACAACTGCAACTGACAATAAAAAAATATAGGTATATATGTTGATAAAAAGCAACAGGAACTAATGCTGGAACTATAGATGTGAAAACAAAAGAATCAGTAGGAATGTTTGTTCAAAAAAGATGGAGAAGTTACAAATAAGAAAGCTATAAACATAGAAGGTAAAAGTGGAGTAGGAATATTTGTAGCTGATGATACAGCAAAGGAACAAATGATCATTACTGGAGTAATTAAATTATTAGCACTCACAATCAGTAGGAATTTTTTGCTAAAGATAATGGAAATACATATTCAGCTCTTAATGCTGGAACAATATCTTTAGAAAATCCAACTGGAAAAAGATTATACATCATTGATAGGAATGTTTTGCACAAGGAACAACTGGTAAGAAAGCTTAGTGTAAAAATACTGGAACTATTAATATAGATACAAAAGAATCAGTAGGAATGTACGCTGAAAATAATACAGGAAATTTAGCAGATGTTGATTTACATAATGCAGAAATTATTAATATAAATAGTAAAAAGTTCAGCTGGAATCTATGCTCCCTAAGTCAACTGTTTCTAAAGTAGGAACTATCAAATTAAAAAAGATACAAATGATAGTGATGGCTCTTCTGCTGTATACATATCAGAAGGTGGTAAAGTAGCGGATACTGCTAGTGCTGAAATTAATTTAGGAACAGTAAATCAAAAATAGAGTTGCTTATTGTAAAATGGTAAAGACAGTGTTTTAGCAGGAGCTAATATTGTAAAGTTGTAGGATATGGAGTTGGAGTATACCTAAAAGGAAATTCTATTACTGATAAAGCTAAAATTGATGGAAATACACCTAAATTAGACTACACTCTAAATGGAGCAACTGGAGATGGAATAATAGGATTATTCTTAGATGGAGACACAAATATTGCTGCCTATAATAAAGGTATCACAGTAGGTAATAGTGTAGGAGTTAATACGACAGCACCAAAAATATGCAATAGGAATCTATGCTAAGGCACAAGGAAAATCCTGCTGGAGCTGCATATAATATGCAACTCCAATTAAAGTAGGAGCTGATGGAGTAGGAATTTATGCTGATAAAAATAGTAACATTATATATACTGAAGATATGGAAGTAGGGAAATGGAACCAAATCAGGAACAGGTATCTACATAACTAAAAAAAGATGGAACAGGAACAGCTACAGGAACAGTTACTCTGGATCAAATACAATTAAATTAAAAGGTACAGGAGGAGTTGCGGTTATAGCTTCTGAAGGTACAAAATTTGATGCAAAAATGCAACAATAGAATTAATAGGAAAAATGTTACAGGAGTAGGAGTTTATGGACTAAAAAGGCTCTGATGTAAAAACAGGAGGATGGACTTTTCATAATGGAAACCAAGCCGAAGAAGTTCGTTCTGAAGAAGGACAGGTAGCTATAACTGCTGCAAAAATCATTAAATCCTAGAAAATGGTTTTAACACATGTTATAAATGGAGAAACTTATGTAGCAACTGGGGCAAAACAGTTACTTCGTAAATGACGGAAGCTATACATGCTAAAGAAAATATAGACTTATGGCAGAAGGAGTTAAAAATCCAACTGCACCAGCACCTCTTACTTTGGGATGAAGCAGATTTTGAAGCTGTAAACAATGGTACTATTAATTTCTCTGCTGCAGAAAATCAACAGCAATTTATGTAAATTCTGCAAGAGCTAAGAATGATGGTAGCATAAAGTTGGTAAAAATTCAATAGCTATCTATGGTTTCTATGATAAAAATACTAGAAAATATGATGGAGCAACAGGAGATCCTAAATAAGTTAGAAAGTTGAAACAACAGGAAATTCTAAGATTAGCTTAGGAGATCACTCAACAGGAATGTATTTGATAAATGCAGAAAAATTAACAATACAGGTGGAGAAATCACTTCTACAACTGGAGCTACAAAAGAAACGTAGGTATCTATGCTGTAAATGGTCAAGATTCATGACAATGATAATAATAAAAGTTTTAACAATGACAACAGCTACTAAGATGACATTAGGAGATGGAGCAGTTGGAATATATAGTAAGGGTCAATCTATATACAGTTAGAAATACTGTAACAAATACAGGAGATATAACAGTAGGAGATAAAATAGACTAGTAAGACCGAAAAACTATCCAGCAGTTGCAGTATATGCTGAAAAATACAAACTTTAAGTACTACTTCAGCAATAAGAGTTGGAAATGATGGAATAGCTTTCTATGGTAAAAACTCAACTATCAATGCAAATGGTAGTGTGATTTCAAATAAAGGAGTATTAGCATATTTAGAAAAATTCTAAATTTTTGTTTCTAAATTAGGAAATCTAGGTGCAACACAAAAATACTATGCTATATTTAAAAGATAGTACTGCTCAATTAGATGGTGCAGGAACTAAGGTTGATATAGATAGTTGCAGATGGATACACTGGAGCATATATCAGTGGAAACTCTAACTTAACTGGTGTAAGAACAATAAACTAGATAAAGGATTCTACTGGACTTCTATTTGAAAAATACAAGCCCTAACTTTGTTTCTACTGCTGAATCAATATTCGAACAAAGGATAATGCTAGAGGAATCGTAGCAAAAATGCTAATCTTTACAAATAATAGTAAAATTTCTTTAAGTGGAAAAGAATCAGTTGGAATTTATTCTAATGCAGATAGTTACTAAGAATGTTGTTAACAATGGCGAATTAACATTATCTGGAAAAGAAGACATTAGGAGTATTTCTTTAAGAGGTGGACAAACTTTGAAAAATAAAGCTAATATAAATATAGCTGACTCAGCAAATTCACAGAATCCAACTATTGGTATTTACACAGCTGAAGGAACTTCTAATATAAAACATACAACAGGAACAATAGAAGTTGGAGAAAAATCAATAGGTATCTATTCAAAAACTCCTTCAAGTGTTGAAATGAATGGTGGAAAAGATACATGTTAAAGACCAAGCTATAGGAATCTATAAAGAAGATGGAAACAGTTACTATAAAAAGGTGAATTAGATATAGATAAACATGTAGCAACAGCAAAAGATACAGAACCTACTGAGTTTATGCAGTAAATGGAGCAAATGTTGTTGATCAAGCTTCTAAAATTACAGTTGGAGAAAAATCTTATGGATTTCATATTAAATAATACTAGCTCAACTAAAACAAATGTATATACTAATACAAATGCAGGACCTGTAAATCTAGGGAAATGACAGTGTATTCCTATATTCTAATGGAAAGGCTAATATTACTAATAATAGAACTATTAACTCAAATAACTCAGATCATTTAATAGGATTTCTATGTTAAAAATGCTGGAGAATTAATAAATAATGGAACAATAAACTTCTCAACAGGAAAAAGGAAATATAGGAATTTATGCACCAGCGGAACAGCAACTAAATAAAGGTAAAATTTTTGTAGGACCTACTGATGATATAGATCCAGCAACAGGAAAACGCATATTCTGATCCTAAGAAAATTGTTTATGGTATAGGAATGGCTGCTGACAATGGTGGACATATAGAATGAAACTGAGGAGACAATCAGAGTATCTGACAATAAATCTATAGGTATGTATGGAGCAGGAGTTGAACTACTGTTGAAAATAGAAAGGAAAATATCTTTATTAGATGGAAGTAAAGCAACTGCAACTGATAAAAATTGAAGTTTAACAGGAGTTTATGTTGATGAAGGAGCTACTTTCAGAAACTATGGAACTATTAAACAACAACAGATTCTTATGCTGGAAGAAATGGAAAAAGTAAATGATAATATAGGTGGACTTGTTGGTGTTGCTGTAATGAATGGTTCAACTCTTATAAATGAAGTAACAGGAAAAATCTTAATAGATGCTGACAATAGTACAGGAGTTATTATTAGAGGAAAAGAGATGCTAATGGAAACTTAGTAAGACCAGCAGTTATTAAAAACTATGGAGAAATGAGAGTAAGAGGTACAGGAGGTAACAGCAATTAGTTGGAAAGATCTGACATCCAGCAGATATAGCTGAATTTACAAAAGACAAATTAATGCTAATCGATTAGTTTCAGATCCTAGGGACGTGAATTAGGACAAGCTGCTGGAACTGATAAGGATTATCAAGGAGTTACAATCACTGTTAAAAATGGTAAAGCTACATTCTACAAGAAATGGAAAGTACTCAGTATCAGATAGTGAAGTAGAAAAAATCAATAAAATTAATAGGTAGTGACACCAAATCTAGCAATGTCTGATGTTGGTTTCTATGTAGATACATTAGGAAAAACAAAGACCTGTTACATTTTTGATGGAGCAAACTCCACCTGTAAATAGCCAATTGATTATTGGTACTGAATATTCCAGAAAAGAACTAATAAGAAAGAATGGATAGTAAGTGGAGATGTTATTAAACCTTTCTTAGATCAAATCCAAGGAAGAAACTTTAAAATAACAACTATGGCTGGTTCATTAACTTGGATGGCTACACCTGTTTTAGATAACTATGGACAAATAGTAGGAGTAGCAATGTCTAAATTATCTTACACATCTTTTGTAAAACCAGAAGATAATGCATATAATTTTGCTGATGGATTTAGAACAAAGATACAATATGAATGCCATAGATACTCCTGAAAAGAGATTATTCAATAAATTAAATGGTATCGGTAAGAATGAAGAGGTAGTATTAACACAAGCTTATGATGAAATGATGGGACACCAATATGCTAATAGTCAACAAAGAGTACAAGCAACAGGAAAAAGTACTAGATAAAGAGTTCCTCATTTAAGAGGTTCTGGATCAAACCCTACAAAAAGATTCTAATAAGGTAAAAACTTTTTGAATGAAAGGTAGAATACAAAGACAGATACTGCATGGTGTATTGACTATAAAGAAATGATGCTTATGGAGTGGCTTATGTCCATGAAGATGAAGACAGTCAGACTTGAGAATCAGACAGGTTGGTATACAGTGCATAGTTCATAATACTATCAAATTTAAAGATATTGGAAAACTCAAAAGAAGAACAATTACAAAGCAAAGCTAGGATGTTTAAATCAGTACCATTTGACTGATAACAATAGCTTTAAATTGGACAATATCAGGAGATATTTTTGTAGAGATAATAAAATGGACAGAAAATTTTAGTTGTAGATGAAAGTATTTCAATGCAAAAATCTAAATATATACTTATGGAATAGGAAATTAAAAATGAAATAGGAAAAAGAATTTTAGATTGAGCGAAGGACTTTCTCAATAAGACCCTTATGGAGCATGTAAAAGTTGAATATGGAAGAGTATCTAAGATTAAAAGAAAAATCAGGAGAAATGAAGTTGAAGTTAAAGCAAAATGACTACTTATCTAGTAAGACCAGAAAGTAGGAACAGAATTAGCTTACAAACATTACTTTGGAAACTAGAATCATTGTAGAGCAGCCCTAGTAGTAGCTTATGAAAATGAGTTAGGAAGAGTTGCAAATGGAAAGAATAAAGCAAGAGTTGCAGGAACAACTGCCGATTGGTTTCAATATCAGAGGTGAAAAAGAAGACAGAAGAGGAAATGTTAAAAGCAGACTTCAAAATGTTGGAATGTAGATAACCAAAAGAATTGAGTAACTGGTAAAACATAGGTTATGATACAAAAGGAAGAGCTGTTAGAGGTGTGTAGGACCAAGAGTTATATTCTAATTTTTAAAAACTAATTATAAAAGCTGATTGGAGTGAAACTCAATCAGTTTTATTTTTTATAAAAATAAAATTTTATCTTTGATTTTTAAAAAGTTGTGATACTACTTTAAAGTGCATAAGAATTATCTTATGTAGTTAATTTAAAGGAGGTGCAATATATAAATGGCTTCTAACAAATTAAGAATCTATTTAAAAGCATACGACTATACCTTTTATCTTTGATGAATCAGCAAAAAGAATAGCTGAAGCTGCAAAGAAAAGTGGAGCAACTGTAGCAGGGCCTCATGCCTTTACCTCACAAAACTCAGAGTATACAGTTTTAAGATCAGTGCATGTTAATAAAGATTCAAGAGAGCAATTGAGATGAGTGCACAGAAGAAATGATAGAATTAGTAAATCCCTACAGATAAGGCTATTAGTTCGTTAACATCAGTTCACTTAATAGTTGGTGTAGGGGACAGAAATTAAACAAGTTTAATTCCTATTCTTGGTATTTATTTATGGGAGATGATGCAGCGTCATACTTACAGAATAGTACAAGTTGATTTTGAGTCTCTGCGGTACAGAACCACAAGGGTAGGTTGATCAACCAATATATTATTTGATGAGGTTAAAATGTCTGAATTTTAGGAAAGAAAATTGGAATGACTCAAATTTTTGAAGATGGAAAATTGTTCCAGTAACAGTTGTAGAAGCTGCGTCCTAACTTTGTTCTTCAAAAGAAAACTGAAGAAAAAGATGGATATGTAGCACTACACTAGGATTTGATGAAAAAGAAAGAAAAACACTACAAAACCCTTTTAATGGGAATATTCAACAAAGCTGGGGTTAAAACCTCAAAGACTCGTTAGAGAATTAGCTGTTGAAACAGTTGAAGGATAGTGAATTAGGACAAGAAATCAAAGTTGATGTTCTAGCAGAAGTTGGATATGTAGATATCACAGGAACTTCAAAAGGTAAAGGAACATCTAGAGCTATGAAAAAGACACGGATTTGTGAAAGAGAGCTTCCACGGGGTTTCAAGAAACCACAGACTTGGTGCATCAATAGGATGTCAAGTTGGCCTGGCAAAAGTCTCTAAAAAGGTAAAAGAATGGCAGGACAACATGGAAAATGCAAATAGTAACAGTTCAAAACTAGAAAGTAGTTAAAGTTGATGTTGAACACAACTTACTTTTAATAAAAAGGAGCAGTTCCTGAGCTAAAAACAGTTATTTAGTAATTAAAACCAGCTGTGAAGAAAGTAATAGGATAGTAGAAGAGGAGGAAAACAATGGCAGTTTTAAACGTATATAACTTAGCAGGAGATCAAACTAGTACTTTTGAAGTTAATGATGCAGTGTTTGGGATTGAGCCAACAAAGTAGTTCTTCATGAAGTACTTATCTAGCCGAATTAGCAGCTAGTGACAAGGTACAGCTTCCTACTAAGACCAGAGCAATGGCTAGAGGTGGAGGAAGAAAACCTTCACAAAACAAAAAGGTACTGGTAGAGCAAGACAAGGTTCAATAAGAGCACTACATGGTAGGTGGAGGAGTTCATCGGTCCTCATCCAAGATCATATGAAAAGAAAGTTAATAAAAAGTTAGAAATCTAGTATTAAGATCAGCTTTATCTGACAAAAGGTAGTAGCTGGAAAATGTATTAGTGTTAGACTATGATGGAATAGACACACCCAAAACAAAAGTGATAGTAGAATTAGTAACAGTTGATGCAAAAACAAAACAACTATTCGTAGTAGGAGATTTAATAAAAGATCACAATTTTATACTTGTCAGCAAGAAATCTTAGAAAACGCAGTAATTTTGTCAGCACAAATGAAATTGGTGCTTTACTGGTTACTAAAACAAGAAAAAGTAATCTTACTAAAAGAAGCATTGCTGTTGTAGAGGAGGTACTAGATAATGAATGTTTACGATATAATCAAAAGCCTGTTGTTACAGAAAAACAGAACTTTTAAGAAAAGAATATAATAAGTATACTTTTTGAAGTAATATCCAAAAGCCAATAAAATAGAAATAGCTATAGAAACTATATTCAATGTAAAAGTTGAAGATGAAGCCAACAAACAAAAACCAATTACTAAAAGACATGGTAGGAGACTTTATAAGACTCCGTCAGCAGCAATTGTTAAATTAGCTAAAGAAAACACAACAACTTATCAAAGAAGTATAAGAAGCTTAAAGATATATAGGTCAATGGAGGAAAATAAAAATGGCTATTAGAAAAATGAAACCAATTACTACTGGTACTAGACATATGTCTAGAATAGTAAATGATGAATTAGATAAAAGTAAGACCTGAAAATCTTTAACTCAACTTCGAAAATCAGTGTATGGTAGAGATACATTATGGTCACGAACTTGTAGAGACAGACAAAAAGGACACAAAAGATTATACAGAATTATAGATTTCAAAAGAAATAAATTAGATGTTCCTGCAAGAGTTGCAACAGAAACGATCCCACAGATCAGCAAATATCGCCTCATTATTCTATGTTGATGGAGAAAAAGAGATATATACTAGCTCCCAAAGGGACATAAAAAGGAGATATAGTTTTGCTGGAAGCAAAGCTGATATCAAACCTGGAAATGCACTTAAATTTAAAAGATAGCCAGTTGGGGTTCAAATTCACAACGTAGAACTTCAAAAAGGTAAAAGGTGGACAATTAGAAAAGATCTGCTGAACTAGCAAGACTTGTAGCCAAATAGCTGGTCACTACTGCGCGTTGAATACCTTCAGAGAATTAGATGTTACATGGTGAATATGGCAAACGTTGAGAAGTTGGAAATTCAGAACACAACTTAGTAAGTATCGGTAAAGTTGGAAGAGCTAGCACATGGGAGACCTCACGTAAGAGGAGCTGTAATGAACCCAGTGATCACCCACATGGTGGAGGAGAAGGAAAGAACCTAGTTGGAAGAAAATCACCTTTAACACCCTTTGGGGAAACCAGCACTTGGTATTAAAACAAGAGGAAGAAAGATTTGACAAATTTATCGTAAGAAGAAGAAACGAAAAATAATTTAGTGAGAGGAGGCTAATCAGTAATGGCAAAGATCAGTAAAAGGACCTTTAGACCATCATTTAATGCATAAAGTTGAAGAAGCAGCTGCTTCAACAACAACAAAGCTGTTACATCAAAACTGGTCAAGAAGATCCACAATATTCCCAAATTTTATAGGATTAACTTTTGAGTATATAACGGAAAAACATATCCCAGTTCACGTAACTGAACAAATGGTAGGACTATAAATTAGAGAATTTGCACCAACTAGAACATATCATGGACATGGTGTAGATAAGAAGAAAAATAAAATTCATTAAAAGAAGGAGGATGACTAGAAGCTAAAGCAATAACTAGATTCGTAAGACTATCTCCTAGAAAAGCTAGATTAGTAGCTGACTTAGTGAGAGGTAAATCAGCACCAGATGCGATAGATATCTAGAATTTACAAATAGTTGCGAATTATAAAGAAAACTTTGATGTCAGCAGTCAGATGCAACAAATAACTTAAAATGGATGAAGAAAAATTAGTAGTGTCAACTATAATGATAAATCAAGGACCAGTTTTAAAAAGAGTTATGCCAGGCAATGGGAAGTAGATCATAATCAGAAAACCAACAGCTCATATAACAGTGGGCAGTATCTGAAAAATAAGATTAAGGAGAGTAAAACTGTGGGACAAAAAGTAGACCCGAGGACTAAGACTTGAAATTAAAGAGCTGGGATTCTAATTGGTATGCAGATAAAAAGAGTATGTAAAATACTCCATGAAGATGTGCAAATAAAAAGAATTTATAAAGAAACTACTTCCATACAGGATTTCAAGGTAAGAATCGAAAGAACATCTCCTTCACAAGTAGTTGTACATATACATACTGGAAAAGCAGGATTAATAATTGAAAGAAAAGATGCGAAATGATGGCACTTAGACAACTTGAAAAATTAACAGGTAAAAAGTAACTGTTAAAGTCACAAGAAATAAAAGATCTTTAAATGGAGATGTTGTATTAAATGCAGAATCGATATGCTCAAATAGAAAAGAGAATAGCTTACAAAAAGCTATGACTCAAGCTATATCAAGATCTAGGAAATCTCCAGAAGTTAAAGGTATAAGTTAATGATTTGTGTAAGATTAAATGGTGCTGAAATTGCTAGATCTGAAATGGGCAGTTGAAGGAAAAGTTCCTTTGCCATTACATTAGGAGCAGACATAGATTATGTGCAGCAACAGCTCACACACAACTTACGGAGCTTTAGGAATTAAAGTATGATATTCCATGGTGAAGTTCTTCCTAGTAAGAAAGAAGGAGGGAAGCTTTAATTATGTTGATGCCAAAGAGAACAAAACACAGAAAAATGTTCAGAGGGAATGAAAGGGGCAGCCCTGCAAATAACTTTGTTGCTGATTATGGATTACAGCTCTTGAACCATCTTGGACAACAAACAGACAAATAGAATCTCGTCGGTTGCTATCAACAGAACATTTAAAAGAGAAGGGAAAACATATATAAGAATATTCCCGACGAAAACCAATCACAGCAAGACCTGCTGGAGTGAGAATGGGTAGAGGTAAAGGAAACGTTGAAGGTTGGGTATCAGTAGTGCACCTGAAGAATATTATTCGAAGTTTCAGGAGTAACTGAAGAAAAAGCTAAAGCAGCTTAGAAAAAGTGGTGAAATGTTCAATCAGATGTAAAGTTGTTACAGAGAAGAAAATGAAAATGGTGGTGAAAAACTAATGAGAGCTAAAGAAATAAGAGAAATGACTAGTGAAGACCATAGTTGTTAAGTGTAAAGAGTTAAAAAGAAGAATTATTCAACTCTCAGTTCTAAACTCATTAGGTCAACTAACCAATACAGCTAAAAATAAGAGAAGTTAGAGAGAAATTGCAAGAATCAACACTATCTTAAATGAAAGATAATAATTTCTTTAATATATAAAAGAGGAGGTTAATCTTGAGAAACGAAAGAAAAGTAAGAGAAGGAATAGTTGTTTCTGACAAAATGGACGATAGTTGTTGATAGAAACAATGATACTTCATCCTATATACAAGAAAAGAGTAAAAAGAACTAATAAATTTAAAAGCTCTGCGATGAAGAAAATGTAGCTCAAGTAGGAGATAAAAGCAAGAATAATGAAACTAGACGTTTATCTAAGGATAAAAATTGGAGACTAGTAGAAACTATAGAAAAGGGCAAGATAATCATATTTAGTGAGAGGAGGATATTTTAATGGTACAACAACAAACTATCCTAATGTTGCTGACAACTCAGGGGCTAAAAACTTATGGTAATAAGAGTTTTAGGAGGATCTCAAAAAGAGATTTGAAGAATTGCGACATTGTTGTGGCATCAGTTAAAAGAAGCCATCCCTGGTGGTAACGTTAAAAGGGAGATGACCAAAGGCTGTTATAGTAAGAACAAGAAAAGAAACTAGAAGAGACGATGGTTACACATAAAATTCGATGATAATGTTGGAGCGTAATTAATAATAACAACGAACCAAAAGCAACAAGAATATTCGACCAGTTGCAAGAGAATTAAGAGCGAAAAACTTCATGAAAAATCTTATCTCTAGTAAATAGAAGTTATATAATGAGAGAGGAGGTTTATAAGAAACACATGGCTAGACCTAAAATTAAATTTTGTTCCTGAATCATTACATGTAAAAACTGGAGTATAGTTTATGTAATATCTGGAAAAGATAAAAGAAAACAGGTAAAGTTCTAAGAGTTTCCTAAAAAGGAAAAATAATCGTAGGCAGGGTATAAATATAGTAACAAAACATTTAAAGCCATCTCAAGTGAACTCACAAGGTGGAGTTGTACAAAAGAAGTTGCAATCTTCATCAAAAAGTTATGCTGTTTGATGAAAAAGACTAAACAACCAACAAGAGTTGGATATGAAGTTAGAGATGGAAAGTAAGAGTTTCATCTGGAGAAATAATATAAGAAAAGGAGGAGATAAAGTGGATAAATATGTTTCAAGATACCACAAAATTTACAATGAAGTAGTGGTTCCTAAATTAATGAAAAGAATTAGAACAAAAATATCATGGATTGTCCTAAACTAGAAAAAGATCATAGTTAATATGGAGTTGGAGAAGCTACTCAAAAACTCTAAATTAATAGATGCTGCCAGTGGCAGATTTAACTTTAATCACTGGACAAAACCATTATTGAGAAAAAGCTATCTCGAAGCTGGTTTCAAATTAAGAGAAGGAATCTTATTAAGCAAAAGTTACTTTTAAGAAAAGAAAGAATGTATGATTTTTAGATAGATTAGTAAAACGTAGTTCTTCCAAGAGTTAGAGACTTCGAAGGAGTTCCAAGCAACCATTTGATGGAAGAGGAAATTATTCAGTAGGATTGAGAGACCAATTAGTATTTCCTGAAAATAGATTTTTGATAAAGTTGAAAACTTTAGAAATGTCTATCACTACGGTTTTTCCTACAAAAACAGATGAAGAAGGAAGAGTACGCTAAAGGCTTTGAATGCCTTCAAGAAGTAATTGTAGAGGTTAAAGTAGATGGCGAAAAAGTCAATGATCGCAAGAGATGTTAAAAAGAGCAAAACTTGTTGGACAAATATGCTGAAAAAGAGCTGAATTAAAGAAAAGAATCGCTGGAGATATGGAAGCTATGTTTGAATTAAACAAATTGCCAAAAGATTCTTCAGTTGTTAGAAAAGAAATAGATACCACAGATGGTAGACCAAGAGGATTTATGAGAGAATTCGAATCAAGAGTTGCTTAGACAACTTGCAGGTGACTGGATTATACCTGGTGTATCATCTTGGTAATTAATCAAAGGAAGGAGATTTAAATAGATGTATTTAACAGATCCACTGCTGATATGTTAACAAGAGTAAGAAATGCTAATGCAGTTATGCATGAAAAAGTAGATATACCACACTCAAAAAGACGAAAGAAAGAATAGCTGAAATCTTTAAAAGAGCAAGGATATATTTAATTTCAAAATTGTTACTGATGAAGAAAATAAGAAAATATAAGAGTTATATTTAAAATATGCAGGAAAAGAAAGAGTTATAAAAGGATTAAAGAGAATACTCAAACCTGGAAGAAGAGTTTACCTTCAGTGGAAGATATGCCAAGAGTTCTATCTGGACTTGAATAGCAATAGTTTCAACTTCAAAAGGGTTATTACAGACAAAGTTGCTAGAGCTGAAAAAGCAGGAGGTCCCTGCATTTGTATGGTAATAAAAACTTAGGAGGTGTACATTAATGTCAAGAGTAGGTACCTATAGCTGTGCCTTCTGGAGCGATTTTCAGTAAAAGACAATGTTGTTACTGTAAAAGGAATCAAAGGGTACATTAACTAAAGAATTTAATAAAAATATAACTATAAAATTAGAAGATGGTCACATTACATTTGAAAGACCTAATGATGAACCATTCATGCGATGAATACACGGAACTACTAGAGCTTTTAATCAACAACATGGTTGAAAGCGAGTTTGAAGGATACAGAAAAACTCCTTTACTTTAGTAGGGGTAGGACATAGAGCAGCAGCTAGGAAAAAGGGATTAGAAATATCTTTAGGATTTTCTATCCAGTAATCATAGATGAAATAATGGAATTACTTTTACTGTTGAAAAGAATACTACATTCATATAGATGGAATCGAAAAAGAATTAGTAGGTCAAGTTGCAGCTAATATAAGAGCTAAGAGACCACCTGAACCATATAGTAGGTAAAGGGGTTAAATATGCTGATGAACATATTAGAAGAAAAAGAAGGTAAAAAGTCTTAAAATAGCTTAAAAGGAGGTAAGACAGTTGTTTAAGAAAGTTGATAGAAAAGCGACAAGACAAAAAGCAACGTCAATAAGAAATAAGATTTCTGGGAACTCAGAAAAGACCTAGAGCTTTCAGTTTTTAGATCAAATACTAACATTTTTGCTCAATTAATAGATGATGTAAATGGAGTACTCTAGTATCGTATCTACAATAGATAAAAGCATTAAAAGCAGCATTGCATGGTGGAAAACGTTGAAGCGGCAAAAGCTATTGGTAAAGCAATAGCTGAAAGAGCTAAAGAAAAAGGAAATAAATGCTATCGTTTTCGACAGGATCAGGATATAAACATACAGGAAGAGTAGCGGCTCTTGCAGAAGCGGCTAGAGAAGCTGATAAGCTTTCAATTTCTAGAGAGAGGAGGATTTCACTTGTTGAACAGAGAAGATAATCAATATCAAGAAAAATTATTGAAGATATCTAGAGTTTCTAAGACAACTAAAGGAGAGAAGAACAATATCTTTTCTCAGTATTAGTTGCTGTTGGAGATGGAGAAGGTAAAATAGATTAGGACTAGGAAAAGCAAACGGAGTTCCTGATACTATAAGAAAAAGCTATTACAGCTGCAAAAGAATATCGTAAAAGATATCTTTAAAGAATAATACATACCTCACGAAATTACAGGAAGATGGGGAGCAACTACTTTATGGATGGCACCAGCATATGAAGGGACTGGATAATAGCTATTCTGCTTCAAGAGAAATATTAGAATTAGTTGGGGTGCGACATGTGAACCAAAATTAAAGGGTCAAGAAATAAAACATAATGTAGCAAGAGCTACTGTGGAAGCATTAAAATTACTGAAACTGCTGAAGAAATAGCAGCTTTTAAGAGGATTAGAAGTTAAGGATATTCAAGCTAGAGGAAGATGAAATGGCAAGACTTAGAATAGAGCTTGTAGTATAATCGAAAGAAAGCTCTAATCACATAGCGACTGTAAGTCATTAGGGCTTAAGAAGATGTATGATGTTGAGAAACATAATGAAACACCTGAATTAAAAGGGGAAATTAGCTCAAATTTCTTTATTTGTTAAAAATTGAGGAGGTGCAAGCATAGTGAACTAAATGAATTAACACCTTCAGTTCCTAAAAAGAACAGAAAAAGAATAGGAAGAGGAAAACCCATCTGGTTGGGGGAAAAACAGCTGGAAAAAGGTAGCAATGCGCTCAAAAATTCAAGAGCAGGTGGAGGAGTAAAACCTCACTTGAAGGTGGACAAATGCCTATCTATAGAAGAGTTCCAAAAAGAGGATTCTCAAAACGCTATATTCAAAAGAATATACAGTTATATCTTTTTAAGTTTATTAAATGATAACTTTGAAGATGGAGAAGAAGTAACTTAGAAACTTTATTCAATAAATTCTTAATCAAAAAGTAAGAGATGGAATCAAAGTTTTAGGAAATGGAGAACTTAACAAAAATTAACTGTTAAAAGTAATATAAAATATCTAAATCAGCTCGCTGTTAGCAAAAGGTGGAAACACAGTGAAATAGTTGAAGTTAAAGGTTTTGAAAGAGCAGAAAGTACAAAATAATATTAATCTGAGGTAGGTGTATATATATGACTTTAATGGAGAAATTTAGCTCAGATTAAGTAGTATAGTAAAAATTCCTGAACTTAGAGAAAGAATTATTTTCACATTATTAATGTTCTTGGTTGCCAGAGTAGGAACTTAATTCCTGTCTCTGTGTGGATGTGGATAGACTTGCTTCGATGGTTTCTAAAAGTGACGTACTTAGTTATATAAATATGTTTTCTGGAGGAGCCTTCACAAGAATATCTATATTCTCATTAGGGATTATCCCTCACATTAATGCGTCAATAGTTGTAAGTTTACTTGTATCTATTATTCCTCAACTTGAAGAAATTCAAAAAGAAGGGGAATCTGGAAGAAATAGAATAACTCAATGGACAAGATATTTGACAATAGCACTTGCTATTATTCAAGGAGCTGGAGTTTGTCTTGGCTACAATCTGTTGGACTTGTTTATAATCCAGGAATGCTTTTTGTAAGAACAATACTACACTAACAGCTGGAAACTGTATTCTTAATGTGGTAGAGAACAAAATTTCGTCAAAGGAATAGGAAACGGAGTTTCACTTATTATATTCTTAAATGTAATATCAAGAGCTCCTTCAAGTGTTATACAAAACAGTTCATGCAAGGAGATAAATTTAATTCTCTTATTTGTATTGCAGTATTCCTGCTACTAGTGACAATAGCTGGAATAGTATTATTTCAACTTGGCAAAAGAAAAATTTCCTATCCATTATGTTGGAAAAGGGATTTAGCTCAAAAGTGAATAGGAGAAAATCTTTTATACCATAAGACTTAATACAGCAGGAGTAATGCCTGTAATCTGTGTATCTGTGCTTTATGTTAATCTCGAGTAATAGTGAAAATGCTCTTCCTTCAGACTCTACAATTAAAAACAACTTATCTATAATATTTGGGGCAAAATCACCCAGTATATATGATATTGTATGCTTTAGTAATAATGTTCTTCTCATTTTTCTACACAGCTTTAGTTTTTGATCCTGAAAAGGTTGCAGAAAACTTACGACAAAGTGGAGGAACTATACCTGGAATCAGACCAGGAGAAGAAATAGTAGAATATCTTGAAGGTGTTGCTTCAAGAATTACATGGGTGGAGGATTATTCTTAGCAGTACTTTATACTCACCATATGTAATATTTACTTCTATGGGACTTCCAGTTTATTTTGGTGGAACAGGAATAATCATTGTTGTTGGTGTTGCACTAGATACTATACAACAAATAGATGCTCATTTAGTCATGAGAGACTATAAAGGATTTATTTAATAATTATTAACTAAAATTTAAAAAGATAGGTCAAAGCCTATCTTTTTATTTTTCTTATTGACATTTAGTCTAGTATAATTATAAAATATCTCGTATTCGAAAAATATTAAAAGCTACAAGGAGGTTGATAGTCAAAATTAGATCAAAAATAAAACACCATTATTTACAGTATTAAAAGATGAATATGTAAGAAGAAATATACTCCATTTCATGTTCCTGGACATAAAAGAGGTAAAGGAGTAGACAAAGAGTTTTTCAACTTTATGGGAGAGGCCCGTCTATAGATGTAACAATATTTAAAAATGGTTGATGATGCATCATCCAAAAATAAATGTATAAAAGAAGCTCAAGAGCTAGTAGCAGATGCTCATGGAGTAAAAACATAGTTTCTTTGCAGTAAATGGAACTCTGGAGCAATACAAGCAATGATAATGTCAGTTATCAAAGCTGAGATATTAGTACCAAGAAACGTACACAAATCAGTATCAGCAGGGAATTATTCTGAGCGGATCTGAACCTGTGTACATGAATCCTGAAATAGATGAAAACTTAGGAATTGCTTTAGGGTAAAAACCTCAAACAGTTGAAAATATGTTGAAACAAGATCCTGATATAGCTGCTGTACTTTTAATAAATCCAACTTATTATGGAGTGGCAACAGACCTAGATAGCAGATATAGTTCATAGCTATGACATACCTTTAATTGTTGATGAAGCACATGGACCCTCATTTACATTTTCCATGACGAGTTACCAGTATCAGCTGTTGATGCAGGGAGCAGATATCTGCACTCAAAGTACACATAAAATCTTAGGTGCAATGACTCAAAATGTCGTCTTATCCATGTAAATTTCTGATAGAGTTAATGTTGAAAAAGTAAAAACAAATTTTAAGTTTACTTCTATACAACATCTCCATCTTATCCATTGATGGCATCTCTTGACTGTGCAAGAAGACAAATAGCTACTCGAAGGACAAGAATTACTACTAAGACTATTGAGCTTGCTAAATATTTTTAGAAGAGAAGCTAATAGAATTCCTGGAATTTACTGTTTTGGTGAAGAACTTGTTGGAAAAGAAGGTTTTCTTTGCTTTTGACCCAACAAAATATACATATCAGCTAAAGAATTAGATCTTAAGGTGGTGAACTGAAAGTCTGTCTGTAGATGACTACAATATTCAAATGGAATTATCAGACTACTATAATACTTTTGACTTATAACTGATAGGTGATACAGAAGAAAAGTATAGATAGATTACTTGATGCTTTAAGAGATATCAGTAAAGAGATTTTTGGAAAAGGAAAAACATTTAGAGAAAGAATAATATAAACTTCCTGAAACTCTGAATTAGTATTGATGCCAAGAGAAGCATTCTACAGTGAAAAAGAATAAAGATTCCATATTTCAAGGAAAGTGTAGGAAAGATTTCGGGAAATGATAATGGCATATCCACCTGGTATACCAATAATCATTGCTGAGAAAGAATCAGCCAAGATATAACTGATCATATAGAAGAATTAAAAGAAGCAGATTTACACATTCAAGGTATGGAAGATCCAGAACTTGAAACATAAATGTAATTGAAGAAGATGCTGTTTACTTGTATACCGAAAAAGATGAAAAATGTACTTATTGGAGTACAAACAAATCTTGAGCTAATAAAACAGGGTACTGAGTTTGGACCTGATGATTGAATTCAAGCATATCCAGATACTTTTGATGAAATGGAATTAATCACAGTTGAAAGACAAAAGAAGATTTCAATGATAAGAAATTGAAAATTTCAAAAATACAGTTTTACATACTTGTGAAAAGATAGCTAAGAGAGTTAATGAAGCAGTTATTGATGGATATAGACCAATACTTATTGGAGGAGACCATCTCAATTTCATTGGGAAGTGTGCAGTGTCTCTTTAGAAAAAGAAATTGGAATTTATGGATAAGTGCTCATGGAGATATGAATACTCCTGAAAGTACACTTGACAGGAAATATCCATGGAATGCCTCTAGCTTTTAATTCAAGGGCTTGGAGATAGAGAACTATGAAACTGTTTCTATGAAGGTGCTAAACTTGATAGCAGAAATATAGTTATCTTTTTGGTGCAAGAGAAATTGAAGTAGAAGAAAGAAAAATTATAGAAAAACTGGAGTAAAAATTGTTTATTATGATGATATTTCTAAGAAAAAGGTATAGACAATGTTTTAGAAGAAGTAAAAAGATTATCTAAAAGTGAGATAACTTACATATCAGTATAGATATGAATGTCTTGACCCAGAAATTGCTCCTGGTGTATCTGTACCAGTTAGAAATGGAATGTCATCTGATGAAATGTTTAAATCATTGAAAATTTGCGATTTAAAAATTACTCAGTTACATCAGCAGATATTACAGAATTCTAACCCATTAAATGATATCAATGGAAAAACTGCAGAACTTGTTGACGATATAGTTCAATATATGATGAACCCAGACTATTAAAAATTAAGAGAATAAATACATTGAAAAAGTAAAATAGTTCGTCATCGAGTAGATTTCTTAACGATAAAAATCGTACTGCTGTAATTGACCAACTTCTGCTGACAAGTCAGCTTCAAAACATGTCGACATTTACTCGGCTCATTCTATTTGATTTTTATCTGAAATCTACATTCGTAACTCACTTATTTTTTATACTTTTGACCCATAAGTTCAGATTTGTAATGTTCTCTTTTTATTGGAAAAGTGATATAATATAGATGTAAAAATGTAAAGTAATATCAGGGGGATGAATAATATTGCAGAAAATGACAAATGAATATATAAATGATTTGTTAGAGCAGCACATCATTCAACAGCTATTGAAGGAAATACTCTAACTTAGAGATACCATCTCTATTCTTATTCATAATTATATTCCTAAAAGGAATGAGTGAAAGAGAATATTATGAGGTTAAAATTATAAAAAGCTTTGAATTTCTTTTAAAAGTCTGATAAGATAATTTCTACAGATTTAATTAGATTATCATAAATATATTATGGAAAACCTAAGAGAAGATAATGGAGAATTTAATACAGAAATATTATTTTAGGCTCAGTTATTGAAACAACTAAACCATATTTAGTTCCACAGTTATAGAAGATTGGTGTCAGAATTTAGAATATAGACTTAATAATGCAAAAACAAATGAAGAAAAATAGAGCAATATTAGATCAACATATAAAATTTGAAAAATTCATCCATTTGGAGATGGAAATGGAAGAACTGGAAGATTATTAATTATTCATAGTTGTTTAAAAGGAAAAACTTGGCTCCCTATTGTAATTCCAAAAGAAGAAAAAGGAAAATATATAAATGACTGTCTGAAAATATCAAAGAATTTGTTAAATGGGGATAGAATTAGAAAATAAAGAAAGAGAAAGAATAGAATTATTTCACAATAAAGAAAGGAGATAAGATGATCGAAAAATTAGAAAAAGAATATTGCCTAAAACAAAGATAAAGAGCTACTGTACTTTTTATATTTTCTATTGAAAAAGGAGAAGATGGAGAAACATATAACTTTTCTTAAAGGATATTAATGATCAAAAATTATTTTTAAATTTAGAGATAAATTCAAGTGGTATTCAAAATGGATAGATAAGAAAAGCACCTAAAAACAGGGTTTTAATGGATAAGGTTTTGATAGCATATGTAATGGATTATATTGATGTTTCTTTTGGTTTATCTTTTAAATGATTGTTATTGGATACTCCCAAGTGATATGAATGGCAAATGGGAAAATACAATTTATATAAAATGAATTTTTCAGAAGTGATAGGGAAATATTGCTTTTATACAGGATATGGAGATACAGAATTATGACATCACCTGAATTGACAACTAATGGTATGTTATGTTGGCATATAGAGAAATGGGAAAATTTACCCATATAAAGGAAGTACTCCAGAATTTGCTAACTGCAAGCAAGGGAAGCATATAGTGAATTTTACTCATCACAGGTTGCTAAAATATTTTGAAAATATAAACCTGATTATTTCCGCAAATTACGAACTTAGAGAATTTCCATAATCAAATTGTCTCAGCTCAGAACTATTTTACAACTCGAAGTAGGTAGGTTATATACCGACAGAAATGTTATTAAGAAGTAAGGGCCTTGCATTGGAAATCATTGATCCAGCATACATAGTAGAAATATATATATGGAAAAGAAAAATTTGAAGATTTAATGATATTTGATGCGGTCATGCAGGAAATACGGATCAGGCACTTAGGTACTCTTTGGAATGTTTATAGATAACGACACAACAAAATATTAGAAAACTGGTTCTCAATTTTTGATGTCAATGGCTTTAAGTTTTCTAAATCATTTAACACTAGAGGAAATAAAAGATAAAAATTATATAAAAGAATATAATAACAATGATTCAGAACTAATCGTTTTGAATCAAACTTTGAAGAAGTAGTTAGACTATATATAAGTGACAGGCATTTAGAAAGTTTTAGAAAAATTGAAAAATTTTAAATTAAAGAAAGACCAAAATTACAATTTAGCACAGGATTGGTTAGATGGTTTTGAAAATAATATTAAAGAAAAGGCAAAAATAGAGATATTAAAACAGCAGTAGCAACATAAAGCTATTGGATTAATTGACAAAGTTTGAAAAAATGATAAAAATCTATAAGCGTTAAATAATCACATCAATTATTTCTAAGCAGGGTGCTCTAAATTTAGATGGCTTAGTTTTTGAGATTGATGGAAGTATAACCAAATTTAAAAATTTTAGGAGGAAAAATGTCAGTTGTATCAATGAAACAATTATTAGAAGCTGGAGTTCATTTTGGACATCAAGCTAAAAAGATGGAACCCTAAAAATGAAAAAGTATATTTTTCACAGAAAGAAATGGAATTCATGTAATTGATTTACACAAATCTTTAAAGAAAATAGAAGAAGCTTATGAAGAAATGAGAAAAATAGCTGAAGATGGAGGAAAAGTTCTATTCGTAGGAACTAAGAAACAAGCTCAAGAAGCTATTAAAGAACAAGCAGAAAGATCTGGAATGTATTACATCAACAACAGATGGTTAGGGTGGAATGCTAACAAACTTCTCTACTATCAAAAAGAGAATTGGAAAGAATGAAAGAATTAGAAAGAATGGATGCAGATGGAACTTTAGATTCTGACTACACTAAAAAGAAGCATGCAGAATTCAGAAAAGAATTATCTAAAATTATCTAAAAACTTATCTGGAATCAGAGATATGGAAAAAGCTCCAGATGCTATATATGTAGTAGACGTTAAAAATGGAAGAATTACCAGTTAGAGAAGCTCATTTATTAGGAATTCCTGTATTTGCTATGATAGATACAAACGTGAGATCCTGATTTAATAACTTACCCTATCCTGCAAAATGATGATGCTATAAGATCAGTAAAATTAATTACTTCTGTTATAGCTAATGCAATAGTTGAAGGAAAACCAAGGACATGAACATGTAGAACCTCAATCAGAAGAAGTAAATGTTGAAGAAGGTTCAGTAGAATAATATAGTTAATATAATCAATCATAGGAGGTTATGAAATGGCTACAGTAACAGCTGCTTTTAGTAAAAAGAATTAAGAGAAAAGAACAGGAGCAGGAATGCTTGACTGCAAAAAGCATTAGAAACTAATGATGGAGATATAGAAAAGGCAATAGACTACCTAAGAGAAAAAGGTATAACTAAAAGCTGTTAAAAAAAGCAGGAAGAATAGCAGCGGAAGGATTAATATTCGATGCAGTTACTCCTGATCACAAGAAAGCAGTTATTTTAGAGTTCAACTCTGAAACTGACTTCGTTGCTAAAAATGAAGAATTCAAAGAATTCGGAAGAAAAATTAGTAAAAACTTGCTTTTAGAAAGAAAATGCTCATCAATTGAGAAGAATTAAATGAAGCTCAAATTGAAGGAGACAAAAAGTTTCTGAAGCTTTTAACTGAATTAATAGCTAAAATCGGAGAAAAACATGAGCTAAGAAGATTAGCTGTTGTAGTTGCAAAAAGATGGTTTTCGTACAAACTTACAGCCACTTAGGGTGGAAAAACTTGGAGTAATTGTTGAAATGTCTGGAGAAGCTACAGAAGCAAACTTAGAAAAAGCTAAAAACATAGCAATGCACGTAGCAGCTATGGATCCTAAATATCTATCAGAAGAAGAAGTTACAGCTTCTGACTTAGAACATGAAAAAGAAATAGCTAGAAAACAATTAGAAGAAGAAGGAAAAACCAGCTAATATAATTGAAAAATATTAACAGGAAAAATGCACAAATTCTATGAAGAAAATTGTTTAGTAGATCAAGTTTATGTAAGAGCTGAAAACAAAGAAACTGTTCAAAACAATATGCAGGAGATATAAAAAGTTCTATCATTTGAAAGATTTCAAAGTCGGAGAAGGAATAGAAAAGAAGAAGAAGATTTCGCTGCAGAAGTTGCTGCTCAAATCAAAGGATAGTTATTTATGAGGATGCAACTTTGCATCCTCTATTTTTTATAAAATTTTAGAGGAGGAGAATAAAATATGGAAAGCCCTTTTTACAAGAAAATCTTATTGAAAGTTAAGTGGAGAAGCCCTGATGGGAGATCAAGAATTTGGAATTTCATCTGATGTAATAGCTTCTTATGCAAAACAAATTAAAGAAATTGTAGACCTAGGTGTTGAAGTTTCTATTGTTATAGGAGGTGGAAATATATTCAGAGGAATCTCTGGAGCAGCACAAGGGAGTAGATAGAGTTACAGGGGACCATATGGGTATGCTTGCAACTGTAATAAACTCTTTGGCTACTACAAAAACTCAATTGAAAAATTAGGTGTTCCTACAAGAGTACAAACTGCTATTGAAAATGCCAAAATAGCAGAACCTTTCATCAAAAAGAAGAGCTCAAAGACATCTTGAAAAAGGTAGAGTAGTTATATTTGGAGCTGGAACAGGAAATCCATATTTTACAACAGATACAGCAGCAGCTTTAAGAGCAATAGAAAGGAGACAGATGTTGTTATAAAAAGCTACAAAAGTTGACGGTATCTACGATAAAGATCCTGTAAAATTTGCAGATGCGAAAATATGAAAAAGTTACATATAATGAAGTTTTAGCAAAAGATTTAAAAGTAATGGATGCCACTGCTATTTCACTATGTAGAGAAAATAAATTACCTATAATTGTTTTTCAATTTTTAATTGAAGGAAACTTAAAGAGAGTTATTATGGGAGAAAAATATTGAACTACAGTTGTAGCAGATTAAATTTAAATTTAACTGAAGGAGGAAATAAATGAGTATAGCTAGTGACAAACTTGTAAAAGAATGCGAAGAGAAAAATGTTAAAAACTATTGAATCAGTAAAAAGAAAGATTTACATCTATAAGAGCAGGTAGAGCAAATGTTGCTATGTTAGATGGAGTAAAAAGTAGAAAACTATGGAAGTGATGTTCCTTTAAACTCAAGTTGGATCAGTATCAGCTCCAGAAGCAAGACTTTTAGTTATAGATCCTGGGATAAAACTTTAATACCTAAAATTGAAAAAGCATTACTTGCTGCAAATTTAGGAATGACCCTAACATGATGGTAGAGTAATAAGACTTGTTTTACCAGAACTTACAGCTGATAGAAGAAAAGAATATGTAAAACTTTGCTAAAAATGAAGCTGAAAATGGTAAAATTGCTGTAGAAATATCAGAAAAGATATAAATAACCATTTAAAGAAATTAGAAAAAGATAAGGAAAATCCTATTTCTGAAGATGAATTAAAGAAAGAAGAAAGCTACATGTTCAAACTTTTAACTGATAAATATATCAAAGAAATAGATGAATTACTTGCTAAAAAGAAAAAAGAAATAACTACTGTATAGTAGATAATAAATTTTTTATAAACATCCCTGAGGAAATTAGGGATGTCATAAATATTTGATGTAGTCTTTATTGAAAAGAGGTACTTATATTTTATTGACAAAAGTATATAAAAAAGTATACTTGACCTAGTAAAGGACTTTATTAATTTTTATATAAAAAGTTTTAAAGGGGAAACTATGAAAGTCAAATTTATTTTTAGGGTAGCAATGATGTTAGTAGGAACAGTTTCTTACTCGGCAGAAGCAACAGATGCTGTAGCTCAAGAAGTAATAAATGAAGTTAGAAATATTGAAGCGAGTATCAAGCTTTTAATGCAAAAAGAAGTGGAAAAGAAAGAAGAGTTTATCCAAGAAAAAGCAAATCTTGAAAAAGAAGTAAAGAACTTAAAAGAAAAACAACTTGGAAGAGAAGAACTTTATGCTAAAAGTTAAAAGAAGATTCAAAAGATAAGATGGCATAGAGATGAGTACAAAGAAGTTATTAAAAAGATTTCGATGAATACTACAACAAGCTAGAACAAAAAATCGCAGACAAAGAACAACAAATCGTAGAATTAACAAAATTACTAGAAGTTTTAAATTAATAGGAGGGAAATAAATGAAAGAAAGTTTTCTAAAAAGCTATTCTATTTTTATGTGTGCATTGTCATCATATAGTTTATGCTAGAAGATGAGGCACTAGGTTGTAGAAGCTACTCAACGATGAGCGCAAAGACGATGCAATGGATATCTTAGATGAGTATGAGAAAGAAAATAAAGAAAGAAGATAGCAGAAACGCTAAAACTGCAGCAAGAAGCAAGAGAATTAGGAATATCACCTAGCTGAAGTAGCATCAATGGATAATAGAAGCAAATGATGAAAGGCAAAGAAGAGCAGAAGAAGCTAAAACCAAAGACAGAAGCAGAAAAATTAGAAGCAACAAGAAAAGAAGCACTAGATAAATTAGATTTTCTATGAAAGAGTAGTAGAAGTGTAGCAAGAGAAGAAGCAGAAGTAGCAGGATATTATCAAATAATGAGATGAAGATCATAAAGACAACTGAAGCTATAGAACGAAGCTAGTCCAGTAGAACCTGTACAACAATAATAGAGGAGAATATAGATGAAAAAGTAGAACTAATGTTAACAGCATTATTAGGAGTACTTTTAGTAGGGTTCAGTTTGCTTATGCAGAAGAAAATGATGATGAAGCAAAGAAAAGACTATTAAAAAGAATATGAAAAAGTTCAAAAAGAAAGAGAAAAGAAGCAGAAGAAGCAGCCAAAAGACAAGCTGAAGAAGGAACTCAAATCAGTTCAAGATATAGCTAATCAAACTACAGAAAATGGGGAAGTAGTAGAAGGTGCAACTGTAGAAGGTGGAGAAGTAGCAGTGCACAAGAAAAGTTACTCCAAAAAAGCAAGAAAAAGATATGACAGAATCAGAAAAAATGGATGAGAAGTACAAAGAATAAAGAAAAGAATGTTAGAAATAAAATGACAAGATAGAAAACTACAACAAAGACAAATGAAATGCTTGATAACTTAGAAAAGAATGTTGGAGAACTAGAAAAGAAGAGTAAGTTATTAATAAAAAGGAGAATAGGGAATATGAAAAAATTAGCATTAGTATTAGAGTTTTATCATTAGTAGCATGTACAGATCAAAAAGTAGTAAACTACAATACAGCAAGATTAGATAATGATAGAAGACTTATTTAGCAAATCATAAAGCAGTAAAAAGCCTTCAGAAAATGTAGATAAATTAGTAGAAGAAGGAAAAGTTGGATATACAGAAGAATACTTATCATTAGAAAAAGGAGGCTGAAAAATGGCAAAAGAGAAAGAGCACAACAACAATAATAACATTGTTATTTTTTATTTAGTATTTTCTCTACCAGCATTAGCAGTCCAGCACTAACAACACAAATGCGTGAAAATACAATAAGAATAAATGCACTAGAAATAAAGAATATAGATATAACTAAATATAGAAGCACCAAAAAGAAATGACAATAGTATTAGATGAAAGAGCATTAAACTTTGATTTTGACAAATCAGTAGTAAAACCTCAATATTTTGAAATGTTGAATAACTTAAAAAGATTTCTAGAACAAAACAACTATGAAATTAACAATAGAAGGACATACAGATTCAGTAGGAAGTAACCAATATAACTATAGGACTTTCAAGAAGAAGAGCAGAAAGCTGTAAAAGCTAAGTTAATAGAATTTGGATTGCCTAGAAGATAGAATAGTAGGGAATAGAAGCTAAGGGAGAAGAATATCCAATAGCAACAAATGAAACAAACAGAAGGAAGACTACAAAAACAGAAGAGTAGAATTTAGATTAGTTCAAAGATAAGTACATATATTAGACGTCTATAGATGTATGAGGAGGAAAAATAAAATGGTAAAAATAATCTATACATGAGTAGAAAAAGAAATTTACGTTCAATTGCAAAGAGATATAGAGAGTGTAAAATACTCAATAGGTCTTGCAATACTTTTCTTAATGATGGGATTAAGTGCATTTTCAGCAAGAAGTTATGTCTACAGAAGAAATAGCGGCATCTAGAGAAAATTTAAGAAATTCAGTAGGAAAGTTTACAAACGAAAGTCAGTGATGCAGAAGAAGAGAGAACCAAAAAGCAAATAGATGGTTTAAGATTAGAATTAGTTAAATTGATGGAACAAGGAATCAAGTAGTGAAATCTCCTTGGCATCTTGGCAATTTGGAATAAATTATGTACTATAATAGTATGAGTGAATGTATAAGGAAGAGGAGATAAACCGCCCAATATGTTTTATAACAGTATTTATAGAAGAGGAAATTGGGAAGAAAGAAATGCCTTAGATGTACTTGTTGAAAAACTGTTAATGGTGATCCTATAACACCTGGAAATGAAAAGTACAAATACTTGGCAAACAGCAAATAGCTCAACTAGGTGGTACAAAAACTTAAAAAGAGATCTTCAATAGATGCATCAACAAATGGTGGAAGAGAATGGGGACTTGTTGAGCTAGAAAGATAAGAGAACCACTTAATGAAATAGAAATATTAGCAAGAGTTTCACCTAAAGAAGTTAAAAAGATAAGCTGGATATACCTGTTTCAGTTACACCACCAGCTACATTGTCTGCTCCAGTGGTTAAACCAAATGTAACAAACCAACTGAGGCTCCAAAAGTAGAATTACCTAACCACCAGTATTAGAAATACCTGGGAATCCTAATTTAACTTTTAATCCAACTATATCTGTATTAAAGAAAAAGTTGAGAAATTACGTAAACTTGAAGAAGTGACTCACTAGACTTCTTCATAGACCCAAACAAATATGGACCAAACCCAGGTATGAGTTATGCAAAATGCTAGTGTTTATGCCAGAATATTGGGATAATAAGACTGAAACTCTTACTGATGCTAAGTATTTCCGTACTTGGGGAGTAGTACCTGAAAAACAACAGCAACAAATTTAAATTTGAATGTAGTAAAAGATGAAACAAGAGCAATAGTTGTAGATGAAGGAAGTATCCAGCTGGAGATAACTTTACATATGTTGGTGGAACAATAAGATTAAATAATAAGAAAAATGCTGGTATAGATGTTCAAGGTACACATATGGGAGAATATGAAGCTATCTATCCAATGGTAGTTAAAATTTAGGAACTATTATTGGAGTAGGTGCACAGGAGAAAGAACATGCTGGTTTTGCTTTTAATAACTTTTGATTCATCAGATGATTCTACTAGAGTAAGTCTAATAAATGCTAAAGCATATAAAATGCTGTTACTAAAAAGGAACAATAGAGTTAAATACACCAAAAGTGCTGGAATGATGTTCGTCCAGAAAATTAATCAAGCGAACGATGGATATAAGGGGTGGACTGAATATGCACTTTGCCCAAAATGATGCTGATATTACTGTAAATGGAAGAAATAGTGTTGGAATTACAATAGTAAAAACCTAAAAATGCAGGAACACTTGGAACATTTAAATAGTATAATTCCTAAAGGAGGATTACTTCATAGCAGATCTGATGCTACAATAAAAGTGCCATCTCAAATACTGGTACAATAAATGTGCAAGGAGATGATTCTGTGCAGGTGTTAGTAGATTTAAATACTATTCAAGAAGTTAAAGTAAACGGAACGCTTAACATAGGGACAGCCAACCCATCAAGTTTAAGTGGAGATGGAAGCCCTACACTTGCAAATAGAACATCAGGAGGAGGAGCAGGTAAAGTTGAAGGTTCTGCAGAGCTTACATCAGGTAGCAACTAGACCTGTAAAAGCTAGAGTATATAGAGATGATGTCGGTCCAAATGATATAAAGAAACAGAAGTGATAGCAGTAAGATACGTGACGACATCATGGTCGTGAAAATGCTATTG
>BNJV01000501.1_pt1 | contig 139433 bp, 256 predicted proteins | sample 8540591 | NCBI WGS metagenome assembly BNJV01 (sample SAMD00202457, study PRJDB9452) | human saliva metagenome | host: Homo sapiens | reverse complement strand
AAACATTTGTTTTATAATAAATATTTGATAGTAGATAAAAGAAAATGACATACTAAATATACTAGGCTAAAACGTTAAAATGGAAAACAGTAAAATACATTTTCAAAATAGAAAGGAAGTCATTAAACGAAAAGAAATTATTAATGTTGGTAGTGATTCAAAATCTGACGTAATTGTGAGTACCTGGAAGGAAGACGCCACAATAAGAAAGACTGCTATATTCCGCAAGGAGAGCTGGGATGGGTCAACAGTATTAAGTGTCCACACCGAGGAATGAAAAAGCTATGGAAATTGGGAACAAGAAGGATGAGAGCATATAAAGCGGCACTAGGTATATTTTAGCAAAGGACGTTTTGGTAGTGAACAAGTTAGGATTTGCAGAAGCCATCAAACGTGAAACTGAGACTCTTTTATGATCCTGATCTCTTCCACTTTCCAACATTCAGATAGCAAGGGGAACGGATATTTATACGCTGGATGCCACTCAGGATAGTAACCATACGAGGACACCGATTCACAGGATTGCGACGGAAAGTTATTAATAACTTATAGTAGCTATAGGGCAGGGACATCCTGACTCCAGGTCTTGCACAGCGCGACAGTGAACGTCATAAAGGATGTGACACAGCTCAGTTAAAGACATTTTCGAATGGCCTCTTGTGACAAACAGATAATAGTTTACAGGAGATAAAATATATTTTGCTTTCTGCTGAAGCGGGTTCCTTCACATGTTGGAGAAATGACGAAATGGGTAACTGAATTCATGTGGAATCCAGACAAGAATACATATGTATTATTTATCGTAGGATATAAAAACATATATAAATATAACCTCTATTTCTACGGTAACATCACAAAAGCCCTTGACATAAGGGCTCAATAATATAAAATAGACAAGTTATAACTCATAAACTAGTGTAGAAAGAAATATGCACGTCGTTACATATAGAGTGAATTTAGAGTAAGCCGCTATATCTGAAATGGATATGCAGTGTGTCTGAATTCAGGATTACAGGCTGGAAGCAAATGAGCTTTTTAGTTTTAGTTTATACAACACAGAAAAACGCACATCTGAAAATTGGAAGGAGGAAACATGCGCTATTAATCAGTTAGAAAGATTTGGTAGCAGCTACATCTGAGATCACCCGTATTGAAAGGTAACCCACAAAAAGAGGAGAAGCGTGTAAGTAGCACATCACTACACCTAAAAACCAAACTCAGCCTTAAGAAAGGCAGCAAGGGTTAAATTGGCAAACGGAATTGAAGTTACAGCTTATATTCCGTGACTTCGGGCACAGTTCACAGGAAACACAGTATAGTTCTTATAAGAGGAGGAAGAACAAAAGATTTCGCCTGTGTGTGATATAAAATAACCAGAGGAGCTTTAGATACAGCTGAGTTGTCAGCAGAAACAAGGTAGATCAAGATACGGAACTAAAAACCTGCAGCAGCAAGTGCAAACTAAAATTTTTAAAAAGTAAGGAGGACAAATAGTGTCAAGAAGAAGAAAAGCAGAGAAAAGAGATGTTTTACCTGATTCTCAATATAATGATAAAGTAGTAACTAAATTCATAAACGGATTATAATGAAAGATGGAAAGAAATCGATAGCTGAAAATATTTTCTATACAGCATTAAATCAAATTAAGGAAAGAAACTCAGGAAGAAGGAATCAGAAGTTTTCAGAAGAGCAATGGAAATGTAAGACCTCAGCGAAGTTAGATCGAGAAGAATCAGGAGGGCTACTTACAGGTACCGGTTGAAGTTAGAAAAGAAAGACAGCAGGCGCTGGCTATAAGATGGCTTGTAAGATATACAAGAAAGAAAAGAATACGGAATGATAAATAAACTGAAAAAGGAACTGATTGCTGCAGCAAACAACGAAGGTGGCTCAGTTAAGAAGAAGACGACACATATAAAATGGCAGAAGCTAACAGAGCATTTGCACATTATAAATGGTAATTTGTTTAACGTTGACAGTAAGTTTTGAATTGAGAAGGAGGAAAAAAAGGAATGTCAAGAAAAGTTGCTTTGAAAGATACTAGAAACATCGGTATCATGGCACATATAGATGCCGGAAAAACAACAACTACTGAAAGAATACTATTCTATACAGGGTAAATCATAAATCGGAGGGTTCACGAAGGAGCCGCTACGATGGATTATGGAACAGGAACAGGAAGAGGATTCTTTACATCTGCGGCAACAACTGCGTTAAGAGTACTGGATGGAGCAGTTGCTGTGTTCTCAGCAGTTGATGGAGTTCAACCCACAATCTGAAACTGTTTGGAGACAGGCTGATAAGTATGAAGTACCAAGAATGGCGTTTTAAATAAAATGGACAGAGTTGGAGCAGACTTTAATATGTGTGTAAGCGATATTAAAGAAAAATTGGGTGGGAACAGGTTCCTGATACCAATAGGCGCTGAAGATGCTTTTGAAGGTATTATAGATTTGATAACGATGAAGGAATATTTGTTTAAAGATGAGACAATGGGAGCGAATTACGATGTAGCGGATGTAGAGCTGAATTACTTGAAGAAGCGCAGCTGCAGAGACACATGCTTGAATCTGTTGTTGAAACTGATGATAGATTGATGGAAAAATACTTCGGCGGAGAGAGATGAAGAAGAAATAAAAGAGCAATAGAACTGCTACAATAAGTGGAATAATTGTTCCTGTATTGTGCGGTACAGCGTTTAAGAATAAAGGGATTCAGCCTCTTCTTGATGCAGTTGTTGCATACATGCCATCACCTTTAGATGTAGGAGCGGTAAAAGGAATAGATCCTAAAACTGAAGCACCGATGGAAAGACAACCTTCAGATGATGAGCGTTCTCAGCATTGGTTAATCTTAACAGATCCATTTGTGGGAAGATTATCATTCTTCAGAGTTTACTCAGGAGTTTTAAATAAAGGTTCATATGTACTGAACTCTACAAAAGGTAAGAAAGAAAGAATGGGAAGATTGCTTCAAATGCACGCAAAACAAAGAGAGAAGAACTTGATGTAGTTTATTCAGGAGCCATATCAGCGGCGGTAGGACTGAAGGAAACAGCTACCGGAGATACTCTTTGTGATGACAGGCAAACCATAATACTTGATGGAATTCCCTGATGCAGCTATTCAGATGGCTGCTGGAGCCAAAAACAAAAAGCGGATCCAGGGATGGGAACAGCATTGCAAAACTTGCTGAAGAAGATCCAACATTTAAAGTAACTTCAAACTGGGAAACTGGACAAACTCTGATTTCAGGAATGAGGAGAGTACACTTTAAAATCATGGTAAGACAGAATGAAGAGAATTTGCAGCTGGAAAGCAAACGTAGGTGTAAACTAGGTTGCATACAGAGAAACAATCAACAGTCGCATCAGATGTTGAGAAAAGTATGCACAGTCTGGAGGAAGAGGACGATACGGACACGTTAAGATTAAAGTTGAAGCAAGCACAGTTGATAAAGGATGAATTTCACAGCATGGATTACGGAGGGGCAGTTTCTAGAGAATATACACCTGCTGTAGATAAAGGAATTCAGGAAGCATTAGCACAGGAGTTGTTGCAGGATATCCTGTACAGGATGTAAAAGTGACACTTTATGATGGATCTTACCACGAAGTCGATTCATCAGAAAATGGCGTTTTAAAATAGCTGGATCAATGGCAATTAAAAAGCCATGAGGCTACGCATCCAATATTGCTTGAACCAATCTTCAAAGTAGAAGTAACTACACCTGAAGAATACATGGGGAGACGTTATTGGAGGTTTGAACTCAAGAAGAGGACAAGTTTCAGAGAATGACAGACAGAAACAATGCAAAAATAATAAACTCAAGTACCTTTAGCACAAATGTTCGGTTATGCAACTGACTTGAGATCCAAAAACTCAGGAAAGCATCATATTCAAATGGAATTTGAAAAATATATACAGGTTCCACATATAAGCTCAACAAGTAATAGCTGAAGACAAGGATAAATAATAATTTAAAAATTTCGACAGACAAAATATATAATTATGGAGGAAGAAAGAAATGGCAAAAGCTAAATTTGAGAGAAGTAAACCACACGTCAAACATTGGAACGATAGGACACGTAGACCATGGTGGGTCACACTTACTGCGGCTATATCAAAAGTACTTTCAGACAGAGGTCTGGCGAAAGAAAGTAGATTTTGAGAAACATAGATCAGGCACCAGAAGAAAGAGAGAGGGATAACAATCACACACTGCCCATTGGTACCAGACAGCAAGCAGACACTATGCTCACGTTGACTGTCCAGGCCACTGCAGTTACGTAAAGAACATGATTACAGGGAGCGGCTCCAGATGGATGGAGCAATCCTAGTAGTATCAGCAGCTGACGGGCATGCACAAACAGAGAGAACATCCTACTTGCAAGACAGGTTGGAGTTCCTTACATCGTAGTATTCTTGAACAAAGTTGACATGGTTGACGATGAAGAATTGTTAGAACTGGTGAAATGGAAGTAGAGAGAGCTTCTTACAGAATACTCATTCCCAGGAACGGCCTACCTATATCAAAAGGATCGAGCTTTAGGAGCATTAAACGAGAAGGCACAATGGGAAGACAGAATCATGGAATTATGGATTCAGTAGACAGCTACATCCCAACACCTGAAAGACCAGTGAGACCAGGCTTTCCTAATGCCAATTGAAGACGTGTTCACAATAACAGGAAGAGGAACGAGTTGTAACGGGAAGAGTAGAAAGAGGAATCGTAAAAAGTAGGAGGAAGTGAAAATGAGTTGGAATCAGACCCACAGCAAAAACAACAGTAACAGGAGTAGAAATGTTCAGAAAGCTTCTTGATTCAGGACAAGCTGGAGACAATATAGGAGCATTATTAAGAGGAACTAAGAAGAAGAAGTAGAAAGAGGACAAGTATTGGCAAAACCAGGATCAGTGAAGTCCACATACATCATTCAAGTCAGAAGTATACGTATTGACAAAGGATGAAGGAGGAAGACACACACCATTCTTTACAGGATATAAGCCACAGTTCTAGTTTTCAGAACAACTGACAGTAACTGGGGAAGTAAACTTATCAGAAGGTGTAGAAATGGTAATGCCTGAGATAACATAGAAATGTCATGTACAATTAATTCACCCAATCGCAATGGAAGAAGGATTAAGATTTTGCGATAAGAGAATTGGAAGAACGGTAGCTTCTGGAGTTGTTGCAACTCATCGTTAAGTAGTAGATGAAATAAAAATAGGAGGAAATACTTTGGATAAAAATAAGAATATATCTTCAATCTTACGATCATAAATTATTAGATCAGTCTGCATGAGCTGAAGTGGTAAAGAAGAATGGTTCAGAAGTAGCACGGACCATGCTTCCATTCACAACTAAAACTAAAAATATACTGTTCTAAGATCTGTACACAGATAAAAGATTCAAGAGAACAATTTGAAAATGAGAATACATAGAAGATTTGTTGAAATTAAAAATTCTAGTCAGCAAATCATAGGAGCGTTAAGCTCATTAGCTATCACCATCAGGTGTAGGAATAGAAATTAGCAATTATAGGCTTAATACATGTTAGTACAATCTTTCAATGATTTTTCATTGAAATGATTGTATTAACCAATATATTAAGGAGGATAAATAAATGATATTAGGTATCGAATGACTCAAATATTTGAGGATGAAAATTAGTACCAAGTTACAGTTATTGAAGCTGGACCGAACTTCGTTGTTCAAAAATCAGATGATAAAGATGGTTATAATGCTATAACTTTATGTATAGACGATAAGAAAGATACAATAAAACCGTGAAATGGGATTATTTAAAAAGCAGGAGTAACTCTAAAAGATTCTTAAAAGAATTTAAAGTAGAAGACTGAGCTGCATTTGAACTAGGACAGGAAATTAACGTTGATGTATTTTGAAAGAGTATTGAATTTGTTGATATTTCAGGAACATCAAAAAGGAAAAGGAACAGCAGGAGTTATGAAAAGACATAACTTCGGAGGAAACAGAGCATCTCACGGGGTTTTCAAGAACCACAGACTTGGAGGGATCTAACGCGGAGGTGCAGCATCAAACAGTAACGTACCAAAAGGTAAGAAAATGGCAGGAGAGACTTGGAAACGAACAAGTAACTGTTCAAAACCTTAAAGTGAGTTAAATATGATGCAGAAAAATAACCTTTTATTAGTAAAAAAGGTGCAGTTCCAGGACCTAAAAACGGGTATCTAATCATTAAAAATCGGTTAAGAAATACTAGTAGGAAAGAGAGGGAGGATAAAATGCCAGTTTTAAATATATATAAATTAGACGGTTACAGCTAGGAACTGTTGAAGTAAATAATGAAATATTGGAATTGAACCAAACAAGACTCGTAATGCACGAAGTTTTAGCTGCTGAGTTAGCAGGAATTAAGACACAGGTACAGCATCTACTAAAACAAGAGCTGAAGATGAGAGGTGGAGGAGAAAACCTTTCAGACAAAAAGGAACAGGAAGAGCAAGACAAGGGATCTACAAGGCACCACACATGGTAGGTGGAGGGTAGTTCATGCATCCTAAACCAAGAGATTATGTTAAAAAAGTAAATAAAAAGTTAGAAAATTAGCTTAAGATCTGCATTAGCAACTAAAAATAAATGAAGAAACTTAACTAGTTCTAGATGATTTCGCATTAGAAACACCTAAAACAAAAACTTTTGATTAACTTCGCAAAAACTTTAGACTTGCAGGACAAAAACAATTATTTGTTGTAAAATGATTTCACTGAAGATAGAGATTATAACTTATACATGTGCGGTAGAAATATTGAAAAACATTTGTTTTTAGACTCAAGAGAACTGAGAATCTTCTGCTGATAAAACAGGATAAAGTAATCATTACTAAAGAAGCTCTTTGCAGACATGAGAGAGTGCTGGCATAGTCGCATATACGATATATAATTAAAAGACCAGTTGCTACTGACGCAAGAACACACTAATGAAAATAATGAATACGTTTTTATCGTAGATAGAAGAGCAAACAAGATTCAAATAAGAGAAGCAGTAGAAAAATTATTTAACGTAAAAGTTGAAAGCGTTAATACTTGAACATAAAGCCTACAAAAGCAAAAGATTCAGAATGTCAATGTATAAAGACATCTGCATTGAAAAAGCTATGGGGTAATTAAAAAGATGGAGAAAAATAGCAGCATACGAAGGAGTAATACGATAAAGCTGTTAATCATATATATATAATAGAGAAGTATGCATGATTTGTATAGGATTATCATTAAAAATGATATAATGTACGAACGTGATTAAAAAAGAATAAACAGAAGTGGAGGTAAAAAGGTTATGCCAGTTATTAAAACCGATAACTAGTGGGACAAGGCATATGTCGATATTAGTTAATACTGAATTAGATAAAGTTAGACCTGAAAAATCTCTAACTGAACCTCTTGGATCAGCTTACGAATGGTGACAAACTATGGACACAGAACAGGAAGAAACAGACATAAAAGGTCATAAAAAGATTATACAGAGTAATCGACTGGAAAGAGAAATAAAGATAGTGTTCCTGCAAAAGTTGCAACTCTTGAATATGATCCTAACAGAACAGCTAATATCGCATTATTACATTGATGTTGATGGAGAAAAAGATATATTTTAGCACCAAACGGACTAAAAGAAAGTGATGTAGTTTTAGCAGGGAGATACTGCTGAAAATCAAACCCGGAAATGCTTTAAAAATTAAAGATTTACCAATAGGTACAGCTTATACATAACGTGGAGCTGATGCCAGGTAAAGGTGGACAGCTGGCAAGATCAGCAGGAACATCTGCAAGACTTGTTGCAAAAAGAAGGAACTTACTGTCACGTTGAACTTCCTTCAGAGAATTTCAGGCGTATGCAGAGAATGTGTGGCGACTGTAGGAGCAGGAAATTCTGGAACATTCACTTGTATCATTAGGGTAAAGCTAGAAGAAAACAGACATTTAGGTAGAAAACCTCACGTAAGAGGATCTGTAATGAACCCTGTGGATCACCCACACGGAGGAGGAGAAGGAAGATCGCCCTATAGGAAGAAAATCACCGGTTACCCTTGGGGTAAACCTACTCTTTGGTAAGAAAAGACTAGAGGTAAAAACTTAGTACAAATTCATTGTCAGAAAAAGAAATGAAATAGTTTAAAGACTAAAAGAAATATATGGATAGTATGGCTTTGGACACATCTTTATATAGCGATATTAAGATGTGTAAGGCAGCACATGAACTCCAATCAATGAATGTAAATAAGGAGGAAAGAATGGCTCGTTCATTAAAGTAGCGGACCTTTTGTTGATGCTCATTTAATGAAAAAAGTTGAAACAATGGGAGAGTAATCAAAGACTTGGTCTAGAAGATCTACTATATCCCTCAATTTATCGGACATACTTTTGCAGTATATAACGGTAAGAAACATATACCTGTATATGTAACTGAGGAAATGGTTGGACACAAGTTGGGAGGAATTTGCTCCAACAAGAACTTTCTATGGACATGGAAAGATGCTAAAAAGATGCAAAAAGAAAATAATAGATATTATTCATAAATTTTGGGAAATGCCCGATATAATATGTAAGTGAAAGGAGAGCTTTAATGGCAGTTGTAGCTAAATTACGTTATCAAAGATTAAGTCCTCAAAAAGCAAGACTTGTAGCTGATGTAGTTAGAGGGAAAAATGCTTTACAGGCCTTTAAAATATATTAAGATTTACAAAATAGCGGCAAAAATTTATAGAAAAACATTAAGATCAGCAATTGCAAATGCTAGAACATAATAACAATATGGATCCTGATAAACTATTCATTTCAAAAATATTGATAGATAAAGGACCGGTGCTTAAAAGAATAAGTCCAAGAGCAATGGGAAGAGCGGATGTAATAAGAAAACCGACAGCTCACATCACTATAGAAGTTGATGAAAGAAACTAATAATAAAGTATAAGGAGGTAAGTCTGTGGGACAAAAAGTCGATCCTAGAGGTATTAGAATCGGAATTACTAAATCATGGGATTCAAAATGGTTCGCCGAAGGAAAAGAATACTCTAAATAATTTTCATGAAGATATAAAAAAATAAAAAGAATACATTAAGAAAAACTATTATCATGCAGGAGTTTCAACTATCCAAATTGAAAGAACATCTCCTACTGATGTAACTATTATAATAGAAACTGGTAAAGCAGGAATCTTAATAGGGAGAAAAGGTCAAGAAATAGAAGCTTTAAAAGCGAATCTTGAAAAATTAACAAACAAAAAAATACAAGTTAAAGTACAGGAAATTAAAAATCCTAATAAAGATGCTCAGTTAGTTGCTGAAAGCATTGCAACAGCTATTGAAAAAAGGGTTGCTTATAAAAGAGCAGTTCAACAGGCTATTCAAAGAGCTGAAAAAGCTGGAGTAAAAGGAATTAAAGTAATGGTATCGGGAAGATTAAACGGTGCCGAAATAGCAAGAAGTGAATGGACACTTTCAGGAAGAGTACCATTACATGCTTTTAAGAGCAGATGTTGACTATGCAACTGCAACTGCATTCACTACATATGGTGCATTAGGATTAAAGGTATGGATATTCAATGGTGAAGTTCTTTCTAATAAAAAGGAAGGAGGAAATGAGTAATGTTAATACCTAAAAGAACGAAATACAGAAAACAGTTCAGAGGAAAAATGGGTGGTATAGCTACAAAAGGAAACAAAGTAGATTTTGGTGAATTTGGACTTGCCGCTAAAGAATTTGGATGGATAACATCAAGACAAATAGAAGCATGCAGAATTACAATAAATAGAACATTTAAAAGGGAAGGAAAAATCTGGATCAGAATATTCCCTGATAAACCTTATACAAAAAGACCTGAAGGAACAAGAATGGGTAAAGGTAAAGGTAATGCTGAAGGTTGGTAGCAGTAGTTAAAAAAGGAAAAATAATGTTTGAAGTTGGCGGAGTATCGGAAGAAAAAGCTAAAGAAGCATTAAGAAAAGCTGGACATAAACTACCTATCAAAGTCAGATTTGTAAAGAGAAGAAGTGGGTGGTGATAAGTAATGACAGCAAATGAAATTAGAGAATTATCATTAGAAGAGTTAGATGCAAAAGTTAAAAGAAATTAAAGCAAGGGAATTATTCAATTTGAAATTTCAGAATCTAGCAAAATTACAGGACACTCCTATAAACACTGCAAAAATAAGAGAAGTGAAAAGAGATGTTGCTAGAATAAAAACAACTATAACTGAGAAAACAAAGACTGTAAAATAGGAGATTCGTCAGTGGAAAAATAAAAAGAAACGAAAGAAAAGTAAGAGAAGGAATCGTTGTTTCTGATAAAATGGATAAGACTGTAGTTGTTCTTGAAGAAACAATGAAACTGCATAAACTTTATAAGAAAAGAGTAAAAACTTCAAAAATATAAAGCTCATGATGAAAAGAATGAATGCGGTGTTGGAGATAGAGTTCAAATAATGGAAACAAGACCGTTAAGTAGAGAAAAAAGATGGAGAGTTGTAACTATTTTAGAAAAAGCGAAATAGTTTTCAGTAAATTTGAGAGGAGGAAATTTTAAATGGTTCAACAACAGACTATACTTAATGTTGCTGATAATACCGGAGCAAAGAAAATAATGGTTATCAGAGTATTAGGTGGATCAAGAAGAAGATTCGGAAAAATCGGAGATATAGTAGTAGCATCTGTTAAAGAAGCTATACCGAACGGAAACGTAAAAAAAGGTGACGTTGTTAAAGCTGTAGTAGTAAGAACTAGAAAAGAATTAAAAAGAGCAGACGGATCATATATAAAATTTGATGATAATGCGGCAGTAATATTAAACTCAGCATTAGAAGTAAGAGGTACGAGAATTTTTGGACCTGTAGCAAGAGAATTGAGGGCAAAAAACTTTATGAAAATAGTATCTCTAGCACCAGAAGTATTATAGTTATTATAGGAAGGAGGGTTTACGCGTGGCTAAACCAAGAGTTAAATCAGTACCTAACAAATTACATGTAAAAACTGGAGATACAGTTGTTGTAATTAGCGGTAGATCAAAGGATTTGTCAAGAAATGATAAAGGTGAAGGACAAACAGGAGATAAAGGAAAAGTCGGAAAAGTGTTAAAAGTATTCCCTAAGACAGGAAAAATCATAGTTGAAGGTGTAAATATACAAAAAAGACATGTTAAACCTAATGCAATGAACCCACAAGGCGAAGTTGTAGAGAAAGAAATGCCAATTTTCTCTTCTAAAGTTATGCTTTGGGATGAAAGCGCAAAAAGGGAACAAGAGTAAGATATGAAAATAAAAGATAATAAAAAGGTAAGAATATCGGTAGTATCCGGTAATGAAATATAGGATTTAGAGAGGAGGAGAACTAAGTGGCTGAAAAATATATTCCAAGATTACAAAAAATTATATAAGGAAGAATTAGTTTCTGCATTGATGAAAAGAATTAAATATTTCTAATATCATGCAAGTACCTAAATTAGATAAAATTGTAGTAAACATGAGGGATTGGAGAAGCGGTAAGCAATCCTAAGTTAATTGAAACTGCAATGAAGGAATTAGCACAAATTACAGGACAACAGCCTGTACCAAGAGCTGCAAGAAAATCTGAAGCAGGATTTAGAAATTAAGAGAAGGACAAAAATCGGAGCAAAAGTTACTTTAAGAAAAAGAAAAATGTATGAGTTCCTTGATAGACTGATAAGCATTACTTTACCAAGAGTAAGAGACTTTGAAGGAGTATCTCCAAAAGGATTTGATGGTAGAGGTAACTATACACTTGGATTAAAAGAGCAAATCGTGTTTCCTGAAATCGAAATCGATAAAGTTGATAAAACATTAGGATTAGGTATCACTATAGTTTCAACTGCACAGAACGATGAAGAAGGAAGAGCGTTATTAAAAAGCATTCGGAATGCCGTTTGCAAAATAGGTTGTATTTTGAAGGAGGTGTAACTTAATAAATGGCTAAAAAAGCAATGGTTGAAAGAAACTTAAAAAGAGAACAATTAGTTGATAAATATGCAGCAAAAAGAGCTGAATTAAAGGCAAGAGCTAAAGCAGGTGATAGAGAAGCAATCGTAGAATTATCTAAATTACCAAAGAAAATGCATCGCCTACAAGACTTAGAAACAGATGTCAGTTAAATGGAAGACCTAGAGGATTCATGAGAGAATTCGGGATTTCAAGAGTAATGTTCAGAAAAATTAGCAGGAGAGGAGTTATCCCTGGAGTAAAGAAATCAAGTTGGTAATTTTGAGAGGAGGAGAAATAAATGTATTTAACAGATCCTATTGCTGATATGCTTACTAGAATTAGAAACGGAAACATGGCTAGACATACAGAAGTTAAAGTACCGTTTTCTAGAATAAAAAGAAAGCATGGCTAGCATATTAAAAAATGAAGGATATATAGCTGGTTATGAAATAAAAGAAGAAGGAAATATAAGAGATATAGTAATAACTTTAAAATATATGGATGGAGATGCTGTAATCAAAGGATTGAAGAGAATTTCAAAAACCTGGAAGAAGAGTATACACATCTGTTGAAAAATTTACCCTAAAAGTATTAGGTGGATTAGGAATTGCCATTGTCTCAACACCTAAAGGTGTTATTACAGACAAGGAATGCAGAAAGCATAGCGTTGGTGGAGAAGTACTTTGCTACGTGTGGTAATTTACGCATTTTATAAAATAGGAGGAAAGTTATGTCAAGAATAGGTAAAAAAACCTATAACTATACCTGCAGGTGTAGAAATTAAACAAGATGGAAACAAGTTTACTGTTAAAGGACCTAAGGGGCAGCTTGAAAGAGAATTAAACAGTGAAATAAAAGTAAATATAGATGGCAGCGAAATAACTTTTGAAAGACCTAATGATTTACCAAATACAAGAGCTATTCATGGAACAACAAGAGCTAATGTAAACAACATGGTAACAGGAGTAAGTCAAGGTTTTGAAATTAAATTGGAATTAGTAGGGGTTGGATACAGAGTACAAGCTAGTGGTAAAGGACTTACTTTGGCTCTAGGATATTCACATCCTGTAGAAATAGAACCTGTTGAAGGAATTACTTTCAAAGTTGAAGGAAACACTAAAATAACTGTTGAAGGAATTGATAAACAATTAGTTGGACAAGTTGCTGCGAACATAAGAGCAAAAAGACCACCTGAACCTTACAAAGGAAAAGGAGTTAAGTATGCTGATGAAGTAATCAGAAGAAAAGAAGGTAAGAAAGGATAGGAGGTAGATTTTTAGTGATTAAAAACTTGATAGAAATAAATTAAGAGAGAAAAACATAGAAGTATAAGAAGAAAAATCGTTGGAACTGCTGGAAAGACCTAGACTTTCTGTGTATAGAAGTTTGAAGAATATATTTGTTCAAATTATCGATGACAGTACAGGAACAACATTAGTTTCAGCATCAACAATTGAAAAAGGTGCAAAAGCTCAATCAGGTGGAAATGTTGAAGCAGCTAAAAAAGTTGGAGAAGCAATAGCAAAGAAAGCATTGGAAAAAGGTATAAGCAATGTGGTATTTGATAGAGGCGGATATATTTACACAGGAAGAGTAAAAGCATTAGCAGATGCTGCAAGAGAAGCAGGATTAAAATTCTAGAGAGAAGGAGGATTTATTTTGGCCAGAGAAATTAAAGATAGAGAAGCAAAAGCGAGTGAATATAAAGAAAGTCTTTTAAGAATAAGCAGAGTTTCTAAAACTGTTAAAGGAGGAAGAAGAATATCTTTCTCAGTATTAGCAGCTGTTGGAGATGAAAAAGGAAAAGTTGGTATAGGATTAGGAAAAAGCAAATGGTGTACCTGATGCTATAAGAAAAGCAGTAGCAAAACGCTAAGAAAAATATGATTACAGTATCTTTAAAAGGCGGAACTTTACCGCATGATCAAATTGGTAAATACAATGCTACAAGCGTATTGTTAAGACCAGCTTCAAAAGGTACGGGAGTTATCGCAGGTTCTGCAACAAGAGAACTTCTTGAATTAGCCGGAGTTACTGACGTACTTACAAAAAAATAAGAGGATCAAAAAAATAAAGATAACGTTGCAAGAGCAACTTTGGACGGATTAAAAATTAAGATCAGTTGAAGAAGTTGCTAGACTTAGAGGAAAAATCAGTTGAAGAAATTTTTAGGATAATAGGTTAGGAGGTAAAATTAATGTCTAAAGTAAAAGTAACACTTATTAAAGGAATTAATGGAAGAAAGCCTAATCATGTCGCTACTGTTAAATCACTTGGATTAAGAAAAATTAGCCAAAGTGTTGTTCATAATAAAACAGCAGATATAGAAGGAAAAATAAAAATTAGTTTCTTATTTACTTAAAGTAGAGGAGGTTTAGAATAAATGAATCTTAATGAATTAAGACCTGCTGAAGGCTCTAAAAAGAGAAAGAAGAAGAGTAGGAAGAGGGTCATGGTACAGGATGGGGAAAGACTGCAGGAAAAAGGTCATAACGGTCAGAAACAAAGATCTGGTACTTATGTTTCACCTATATTTGAAGGTGGACAGATGCCAATCGTAAAGAAGAGTTCCTAAAAGAGGATTCTCAAATTCTCCATTTAAAAAGATATGGTAGTTATTGCATTATCTGATATCGTTGAAAAATTCAATGATGGAGATGAGTAAGCTACAAACGTTAGTAGAAAATGGAATAATTAAAAACCCTAAATTCATAGTTAAATATTCAGATGAAGCATTGAGAAATGTAAAAGGGAAAAAAGCTGTAAAAGAATATTTAGAAACAAATGTTGAATCATATGTTAAGGAAAAAGATTTTACAAGCTTACTGAAAAATAATTGGAAATGCTGAAGTTACAAAGAAATTGACTGTAAAAAGCACATGGAATTTCAAAAACAGCTAAAGAATCTGTTGAAAAAGCAGGTGGAAGCGTAGAAATTCTTGAAGTTAAGTCATATTCAACTAAAAGCAGGAAATAATAAAAAGAAAATGAGGATAAGTAAGATTCACATCTTGCTTTTTCTCATATATAAGGAGTAGTGGTAAGAGTGACTTTAACTGAAGCTAATAGCAAGTGGGATAAAAAGCAATATTTAAAATACCCGAATTGGAGTATCTTTTACCTTTGATTATGATTATCATTGCAAGAATTGGAATACATATCCAAGTTCCTGGAATTAATATGGATCTTTTAAGGAATTTCAGAACAATGCATTAGCTGGATTCCTGAACCTGTTTTCAGGAGGAGCAGTTGAAAGGGCTTCCATTTTTTCACTGGGAATAGTTCCTTACATTAATGCCTCAATCGTGTTTCAGCTTTTAGGAGTTATTTTTCCTAAAATAGACGAAATGCAGAAAGAAGGGGGTAAGGAAAGAGATAAGATTACCCAATGGACAAGATACGTAACTATTCTTCTTGCAATGGGACAATCATTTGGAATATCAATAGCGTTAATGAAAAGTGGAATGGTTATCGAGCCAGGAATAAAATTCATCATAGCTTCTATTGCATTGATGACAGGTGGTACAGCATTCCTGATGTGGATTTCAGAAAGAATCTCAATAAGAGGTATTGGAAATGGTACATCTATGCTAATTTTTCTGAATATCGTTGCAGGGTTACCAAGTGTATTGCATAACATGTGGGCGAGTCTTAGCAAGGACAGTACAGGAATCGTAATGTTTACATTATCTTTAGTACTGTTTGTAGTAATTATAGCTTTAATGGTAATAGTACAGCTTGCTGAAAGAAGAATCCCTATACAGTATGCAGGAAAAGGTAGTTTAGGATTTGGTGGAGGACAGAGTGCAGTTGGAAGAAGAACTTACCTGCCTTTAAAAATAAATATGTCTGGAGTAATGCCGATAATCTTTGCATCAGTACTTATGGCGGCACCGCCGTTTATGGTTTCATTGATGAAGGATAGTAAATTAAAAACTTTTTTAACAGCTCAGTTTTCTCCTAAAGGAGTTATGTATCTGCTGTTATTCGCAATACTGATTACAATATTTTCCTTCTTTTATACTTTGACAATAGCATTTGACCCTGATAAGGTGGCAGATGATTTAAAAACAAAGCGGAGGAACAATACCAACAGTAAGAGCAGGGGCGGAAACAGCTGATTATCTGGAAGGAGTAGCTACAAGAGTAACTTTTGGAAGCGCTATATTCCTGTCATTATTAGGAATATTCCTCAACATATGGTTTGGATATTTTCTTAATATAAATGTATTAATCGGAGGAACAAGTCTTCTGATCCTTGTAGGGACAGCAGTGGAACTGCTTCAGCAGATAGATTCATATCTGGCTGTTAAGAAGATGAAAGGTTTTATAAAAAGATAGAAAAAAATAGAAGATGAAGCTAACAGTTTCATCTCAGATAGTAGAATGCAGTTCTGATTATTTATAAGATAACAGGATTAAAAAGTTAAATCAAAAGTTAGTGAGGGTATAATTTAACATTACAGTTTGTAGATATAATAAAGTAAAATATAGTTTTTTGTTTGACATATATTTTAAATAATTAGGAAAAAGAGGGATTATTGTGAAGATTTTAGAAGTATTTCTTATCATGTTTTTTTAACAGTAAATATAGTTCCTGCTATGCAAAAACAGGCATTAAAATAGATAAGGAGACATTCCAGGAAATAAGTGCCGTATATTCAAAAGATAAAAAAATGGAGTTTATGTCATAGAAAATAGAGGGTGGAAAAAAATTAGAAGGGCTGGATCCGGTTACTTTTGAAATTATAAATATTAATGGAAGTGCACGTCAATATCTAAAAAGATAAAAATGGAGTTTACAGTATAGATGGAGATAGTGATAATTTGGTACTGGAAAAATTGCCGTATGATCCCCAGACGTATGAAGTGATAAATCAGTTATATTCAAGAGATAAAAAAATAATATTTACTATGATAATAAAAATAGAAGGAGCAGATTTACCTACATTTCAAAGAATAGATGAGTACATATATTCAAAAGATAAGAATAATATTTATTTTTAGAGGAAAGAAAAATATCAGGTGTTGATAAAAGAAACTTTTGAAAAATAGATAAATATAACTACTCAAAGGATAAAAATAATATTTATTATGATGATAAAAATAGAGGGAGTAGATAAAAATACATTTGAATTAACGTATGATTTTGGATCTGTGGTAAATGAGTATTATTCAAAAAGATAAAAACAATGTTTATTATGAAAAAATAAAAAAATTGAAAGGTATAGATGTAAAAACATTTAGGAAAAATAAATAGATTAGTTGACAATTTTCTTATAGAAGATAAAAATGGATTTTATATTGTTGAAAAGGATGGAAATGTAACTCTGATAGATAGTAAGGAAGTTGATATTGAAAAATCTTTCACAGTTAGCCATCAAAAACTAACTTGTATCACGATAATAACAGCATGTATTTTGTAAGAAATCATAAACTTGTAAAAATAAAAAGACGCTCCTAAGGTTGATCCGTATAATTTATGGACATATAATGAAAAATATATAAATAAAAAATGATATAGTTTATTACTTGGATACAGATGAAGAAAACATTCAAGAAACTCGAAAAAGCAGAAAACCATGAGTTTCGTGTATATGGAAATACAGAGTATGCAAAAGGTAAGAAAAATGTCTATTTTAGAGGTAAAAATTTTATCAGGAGCTGACTATACAAGTTTTGATATGAAATACAATCAAGAAAAAAGATGTATACGAAATAAGAGATAAAAATAAAAGTTTATGAAATATTGGATATAAATTAGATTAGTAAATATTTTAAGTATGTTATGACAATAGTTAAATTATAAAAAATTTAAAAATTCTCATTTCTTATTAATAAAACTGTGATATATTGGTAACAAGAAAAATTTAAAAATAATAAATGGAGGGAAACTAAAATGAAAAAATTATTATGTTGTTATTGTTACTACTGGGAGTTATCAGCTTTTTCAGAAGAGGAAGAATTTAGTTATAAAGGTTATGATTTACCTTTTACAAGTGATGGAAAACTTCATGAAGAAATACTATTGAAAGAAACTATAGCAGCTGATGATGTCTTCATAGAAATTAAAAAAAGCTGAAAAATGGGAAATATCAGTTCCTGGATTACGCTGAGGAAAAATGAACAGCCACAAGTTACAAAATGCCATTTTAGATGTGCTTTGTGATGAGTATATATGTGTAGGTTATGATATAAAATTAAAAAGCTCCTGTAATTTTAAATACTGACACTAAAAAGAATAATTACTATAGTACGTCCAGATAATTATAATAAAATTGATGATCCTAAACATCTGGAAGAATTTCCTGACGATAATCCTGAAATGTACAAATTATATCGTGATTATTACAAAATTTACAGTAAATAGAAAAACATTTAAATTGCTAGAACAATTGTTTTTACTAGGATTAATACATATAAGAGCTACTGAATTTACAAAAATTATAGAAAATTAAAAAAACTCTCATTTTTCTTTAATGTAAATGTGTTAGAATACATATAATGATAAATGAGAGATAGAGATTGCTTTATATTACAGCTATTGTAATTGCCATCTTAATATTAAGCAGATATGAGTTATTAGAAGAAAAACTGAGAAAAATCGGACGAAAAATTTTAAAAGTTTTCGTCTTTTTGCAATGAAAAAAAGTGAAAAAATCGGCAAAATAAAAATAGAATAGTTTTAATACTGACTTTATGATATAATAATTTGAAAAAATTAGAAAATAAAAAGAAAGGAGAAAACTGCTGTAGTAAATCAGCATTATTTTCAGCAGTTAACAATTAGGATATGAAAAAGAGTAGCCCAGTCAATAGTGGCATTTATTATAAGCATATTTGGAGCAAATGCGGGAAAGGTGATAGGAATATTTTTAATTTCCCTGCTTCCGGTTATAGAGCTTAGAGGAAGTATTCCCGTAGGATATTATCAGGGGCTTCCATGGTATACAAACATGATAACTTCAATAATAGGAAATCTTCTGCCTGTACCATTTATACTTTTTATTTGTTGTAAAAAGTGTTTGAGTTTATGAAAAAGAAATATAATGGTAGGCTTTTATTGAAAAAAATAGAAAAAGGGCAATGAGCAGAAGTGACAGTATTGCAAATAAGGAATTTATTGGACTTATGCTATTTGTGGCAATTCCTCTTCCAGGACAGGAGCATGGACAGGAGCACTGATTGCCGCATTGCTTCAATTTAACAGAAAAAAATCTTTTATGTATATTTGTATCGGAGTGCTGATTGCCGCATCACTGGTTACTTTGGGAGTATACGGAGTTATAGGGTCTTTTATATAATACTTAAATAAGTTTGCAGTAAAAACACCTGAAATTAATACTTTTCAAAAAGAAGGGAAATGTGTTATAATCAAAGTACAATAGAATAAGGGAATGTTTTGGTTTCGACAGGATAGGGAAGCTTTATTATCAGCAAGTAAGCGGGAGCTTTAAAAATCCAACTTAAATATAATCGGAAACGATAATTACGCATTAGCTGCCTAAGTCGCAGCTCGTCACTTTAAGAAATCGCCATTTTTCTTTAAGATGACGTCACTTTAATGGCTTACTTGGATGTATGATTATGTCATCTGAGGACATCTTATAATCTCGCCGTTAGACTTTTTGTCTGTTTAATATCTTTTTCGGTTAAAGCGATAAATAGACTAAACTTGTAGATGATAGTGAGAACTTTTTATTTTGGACACGGGTTCGATTCCCGTCATTTCCACCAAAACAAGAAAACAAAAAAATAATAGATAAAATTTAAAACTGCCTTGAGGGGCAGTTTTTTGTTGATAATTTAATTGAGCGAGTATATCAGAGCTTGTAAAACATAAGATACTCGCTATGTGGATACGAAAACGTAAGTTTAAAAAAACAGAAATATCTTTTCTTTAGATTTTCTATTTTATATACTATATATGGTGCTACACTATAAAAATATTTATCAGGTCAAATTTTTATATTTTTTTCTTTTAAACAAATTCAAATATAAGTTCAATAAATACGTTATTCTAGCATTAAAAAAACATAAGATATGCTTTTTTTGTTTTCTTCTATTTTGTATGGTATAATAACATCACAAATAAAGTGAATTTTTCAGGTAAAAGATATGTATGTCTATAATTATTATCATAGAAAGAAATATATACGGTAGAATTATTTGGATTAATTAGGAGAATATTGGAACTAGAAATTTTAATAAAAAAATAATATAATAATATAAAAAAATCTATGAAAGGAATGATAAATATGAAAAAAATATTAATATTAGCCATAATGGTTTTAGGATTAAATACAAATGTATTTGCCTGGTATGATATGCTTGAGGCTAGTGAAGCTTCAAGAATTGCTCATTCAAAAACCGAGTGAAATGACAAAAAGATAAGAAACTTCTTAAAAAAATATGGATATGATCTTAACTATGATTACTCTGCTATTTTAGAAGATAAAAAGATGACAATATAGAAAAACAAAGGATGAAAATAAAAAAAGCTGACTGTTCAGAAGGGAAGTTAAAAATGAATGAAAAAGATGAAATAATCTAAATTTATGAAAGGAATGATAAATATGAAAAAAATATTAATATTAGCCATAATGGTTTTTAGGATTAAATACAAAAAGTATTTGCTGGATATAATATGATAGAGGCTATAAAAGTTCATGAAATCGCTTGTTTGAAAAAAATCCAAAAAGAAATAACAAAAGAAATGAAACTTATTAAGAAATATGGATTAGAGTATTGTTATGAGATAAATATAGAAAATAATAAAACATCTAAATGAAAAAAATGATAGCTTAGAAAAATAATAAGGATTTAGATAAGAAAAAAAGATGGCTTGGAAAGTGACAAACATTTGGATGAACAGGAGAAAACTAAAAAAATTCTAAGTAAAAAAATTTATGAAAGGAATGATAAATATGAAAAAAATGCTAATATTAGCCATAATGGTTTTTAGGATTAAATACAAAATGTATTTGCCTGGTATAATATGCTTGAGGCTGCTCAAGCTGGTGAACTTGCTTATTCAAAAACCGAATGAAATGACAAAAAAAGAGAAAAACTTCTTAAAAAAATATGGATATGACCTTGATTTTGATTACTCTGCTATTCGGAATAAAAAAAGAGGATAATGTAGACAAAACAAAGGATGAAAAATAAAAAGCTGACTGTTCAGAAGGGAAGTTAAAAAAATAAATAAAAAGGACAGCAATTTTGATGGATTTTTCGGAAATACTGGCAGCAAGAGAATTAAAAGACAGCTATAAACGTAAATATGAAGAAAAAGCCAAATAGGGAAAAAAATTTAAAATTAAAAAAGTAGATGAGCCAAAAATCTGCCAGACTGATAAATGTAGGCTTTGCTCTTGGAAAAGACAGGGAGACTATAACAGATTAAGCAGCCAGTTAAAAAGAGGTTTTTGCTTTGGATGATAAAAAAAGCTGATGCAAAAATTTATTAGGGATTTTGAAAGTGGGGCCCTATTTTCTAAAAATTGATAATACTTTAAAAAAATTTTTCAGAAGAAGAAATTCTAGCTAAGACGGAAGTTATAACACAATTTACAAAATCAAAATAGAACTTATAGTTTTATAGAATTTATAAAAAGATACTGAAGGAATTAAATCAAGTCTTGAAATTTCAAAAAAAGGCTTTTAGAAAAATTAAATTTAAGTACTAAAATATTAAAAAAATAATGAAAATATACAAGAATTGAAAAATTCAAAAAGATGATATAAAAAAGAAGAAAGTAGTAAAAGTTTTTATGAAAGTGTATTAAAAATTTTCAGAAAAAAATATGAAATACTTGAACCGATGAAAATAGATAAGAAAACAAAAAATGTCCTATACAGTTATTGGAAACAAGGAAAAATGGAACTGTAGAAATTATTTTTTTGGAGGGAAGCAATTCAAATTTTAAAAACAACTACAAATATAGTTGCTGTTCCAGCTCAAAATGTGATAAGAAATAAGCATACAACTTTTGATGCAGACCATTATGCCAGTGGAAAAATCTGCTGTTGAAAATTTCAAAATTGCTAAAAGAAAGCATTAAAGAGAAAGTTTCAAAAAACAGAAAAAGACTCCAAATTTTTTTCTGGAAAATATGTAATGAATTTAGCTGAAAGGGTAGCAGCAGCTAAAATTTCTAATAAAAAAAGAAAATGAGAAAAATACTAAAAATGAACAGAAAAAATGATTACCAGAGATAACAATACTGTAATGTTTAGAATATTAAAAGTTTAATAAGGCTAAAAATTTTTTAGCCTTATTTTCTTTATATTTAATGGTTAAATTGATTGAGTACACAAAAAAACTATGTTCTTAAAAAGGAGTTAAAAATTCTATTTCTCACTCTGTCTTATAAGGACAGCTTATCAGATGATCATCAATAATTCCTATAGCCTGTAAGAAAGAGTAAATAATCGTGGAACCGATAAACTTGAATCCCCTTTTTTAAGGTCTTTGCTTATCTTATCTGACAGTTCGCTTGTGGCAGGTACTTCAGAAAGCTCCTTCCATTTATTTATAATTCTTTTGTTATCAGTAAAAACTCCATATGTATTCTGCAAAGGAGCCAAATTCTTTCCTGTACTTTCATGAATGCTTTGGCATTTGTAACAGTAGAATTTATTTTTTTAGTTTATTACGTATAATTCCTTCATTTTTTTAAAAAGTTCAGACAGTTTTGTTGCATCATATTCTGCAATTTTTTTGTAGTCAAAAATTGTGAAAATGCTTCCTGAAATTTTTCCCTTTTCTGTAGAATATTATTCCAGCTCAGTCCAGCCCGGAAGTCCTTCCAGTATGAGCATTTCAAAGATGTATCCATCATCGTGGGAAGGAACTCCCCATTCAGTGTCGTGATATAAGATATCCTTTTCCCCTTTGCCCATCCGCAACGGTTACTATTATTCATATTTTATGACTCCTTCTTTTCAAGTTTTTTTATATGATATCAGAATGTATTGGCCAGTGTCAATTTTTCTTTGTGGGAATACCTCAGAATACAGCTATAAAAAAATTAATGTGAAAAACTATATTTTGAAATTATTTAAAAATAAGAGAAAAACAGTAATGAAAAAAGTATAGAAAAAAATGAAAAATTGATATAATATGTCGATAATAAAGAAAAAGAAAAGAATAGAAATTTAAAAATAAAAGGAGATGGAAATGAAAAATATTCTGAAAAATAGTTTTGATTATATTGCTCTCATTGGTGTTACTAAGCTGTGGAAAAAGGAAGATAAAATAAAAAAATAGTATTTCTGCCAAATGAATCAAATGATTCCTTGAAAAAAATTCAAGGGAAGAATTTGCAAAGGTTATAGAAAAAGGCAACTGGAAAAAAGTTGAAATAATAACAACGACAGATTACAACATTGCGGTGGAGAATATAATTTCAGGCCAGGCTCAGATTGCATATATCGGTGCGGAGTTTCTACTTAGTGCAAGGGAAAGAAGTAAGGATGTGGAAGCTGGTATTGACAAATTCAGGAGCAAGCGGAACATTGGATGATGCATTTTATTACAGTTTTATAGCTGTGCGTGAGGAAGATGCTCCACAATATAAGTCTGGAGACGGATATGACCTTAAAAAGATGCAGGGGAAATCAATAACATTTGTTACAAACAGTTCGACATCAGGATTTAAAATACCGGCACATGAAATTGTAAAGATATTTAACCTGAAGGATAACGATGAAGTAATACAGGAAGGAAAAGTTTTCTCAAAAGTAATATTTGGAGGATCTCATCCGGGAGCACAGGTAAATCTGTTTAAAAAGGATTCTGATATTGCAACATTTGCCATTCCGAAGTCATTTACAATATATGAACTGACTTCAGGACAGGAAAATAAAGCAGGAGCCACTTATAAGGTAAAAACAGGGGGCAGTTGCACCGTTTGGAGATTATGCGGGAAAAAGCTCACTGTAATAAAAATCAATACCTGTATTTAATGGACCGATAGTATTCAATGTGAAAAAGCTTTCCAAGGAAGATCAGGATAAAATTAAGAAAGCCCTTATGTCAAAGGAAACAACAGACAATCCTGCAATCTTCAGTGATAAGAAAAGTAAAATAAGAGGACTGTTCCTGAAGGAAAAATCCAAATGTCGGATTCCTTGAAACAGATTCAAAAATGGTATGAACAGGCAAAGGAATAAACTGGATATAAAAAGTCATAGAAAAATGAAAAACTACTATTATGAGAATAGAATAAATACTAGAATAAAAATCGGAAGGCTGGAGGGAATCCGGCCTTTTTAATTAATATTGGTAAAAATAAATAAAAGATAAAAAGAAAGGGGTTGAAAATGCTGCTATCAGTAAATAATATTACAAAAAAATATAAAAATGGGATAACAGCCCTGAAAAATGTTTCACTGACAGCTGAAAAAGGGTGAATTTATTTCAGTTATAGGACCTTCAGGATCAGGAAAAGTCAACTTTGCTGAGAACAATAAACAGAATGATTGATATAGATGAGGGAACCATACTTTTCAATGATGTTCAGATAGAGAAACTTAAAGGAAAGGAAATAAATAAATTCAGAAGACAGATAGGAATGATATTTCAGAGCTATAATCTTGTTGAAAGGCTGACAGTTATTGAAAATGTACTTCATGGAAGATTGGGGTACAAGTCTGTTCTGGCAGGTTTCTGGGACTGTATACTGAAGAGGAGAAACAGGAAGCCTTCAGTATACTTGAAAAAGTTGACATGATGAAATATGCATATCAGAGATGCAGCGAGTTAAGTGGTGGTCAGAAACAGAGGGTTGGAATTGCAAGGGCTTTAATGCAGAATCCGGTACTTCTTTTATGTGATGAGCCAATTGCATCACTTGATCCAAAAAGTTCAGAAAGAGTAATGGACTATCTGAGAAAGATTACTGATAAAATGGGAATAACATGTATTGTAAATTTACATCAGGTTGATATTGCAACAAAGTATTCTGATAGAATTATCGGGCTAAATGAAGGGCATAAAGTATTTGATGATGCTGTAAGAAACTTGACAAAGGAAAAGGTGGAGGAAATTTACTCAGGTAAGGGAGAAAAGGATTAAGTTTGTCAGAAAAAAATTATCAGAAAATAAATTAATAGGATTTGGAAAGGTAATTTAATGAAGTTAACTAATAAAGATATATTTAAGAGGAGAATGCAGTCAAAAAAATAATATTTCTGCTTTCTGTTATAGTGCTATATACTGTGTCATCTCTAATTTCAGGATTTGAAAATGGACTGGCTTTCTTATCAGTTCCAAAAGGGGTATTATGGCTGTTCCAGAAATTTATTCCTAACGGGAAAACACTACAGTATCTGCCTAAAATTATGAAGCCTGCCATTGAAACAATTCTGTTGGCACTGACTTCAACCTTGATTTCATCAATGTTTGCACTTGTAATGGCAGTAATTGGTTCAGAAACATTAGGAGTAAGTAAAATAGCTGAATTTACTGTAAAACTTATAGCCTCATTTTTTAGAAATATGCCGGTTGTTGCATGGTCGCTGCTACTGTTATTTTCCTTTAAACAGAGCCAGTTTACAGGGCTTCTGTCACTGACATTTATAACATTCGGATATTTGACAAGATCCTTTCATGGAGACAATTGATGATGTTGCAGGAGATGTAGTGGAGGCGTTACAGGCTACAGGCGCTCATGGTGGCAGATTGTATTTCAGGGGTAATTCCAAGTGTTTCTTCACAGCTTGTTTCGTGGGTTCTGTACTATACAGAAAAATAATGTGAGGGAGGCTACTCTTGTAGGAATACTTACAGGAACAGGAATAGGATTTATATTTAATCTGTATTACAGAAGTTTTCAGGTATGATGCGGCAGGCCTTGTTATTCTCATTGTGGCATTGATAGTTCTAATAATAGAGCTTGTGTCAAATAAAAATAAGAAAGGAACTGCTCTAGTATAGAAAGGGAGGTGAAGGAATGGCAGTAGAAAGCTACATGGAAAAATAGAAATGGAAAAATAATAATAAAAAAAGTTTACAAAGTCAAGGGCTTATTTATCAGTTACATTATCAGTTTTCTGTCTAACAGGATTGTATACAATATTTACAATAGATGCAGGAGATGTAAAAATAGCCGTTGCTTTAAAGGAATTTGTTAAAAATTTGCAGGAAATGTTTTTAAGGGCAAGGCTTTCAGACAGATACAGTTTTCCGGAAATATTTCAAAGTCTGGGAGTCAGCCTGTCCCTTGCAATGATGTCAACTCTTATAGGAGGATTTATTGCATTGTTTCTGGCATTTTTTGCGGCTGAAAATCTTTCAGGCAGAAGGACTTCAAGAATAATAAGGGTTACAGTATCTTTTATAAGATCAATTCCTACGATACTGTGGGTTATGGTATATTCAGTTGTGGCAAATATAGGGGTGGAAGCTGCAGTTATTGGAATTTCCTTTCATACAGTAGCCTTTCTTGTAAAGGCATATTCTGAAAAGCATTGAGGAACTAGACAGGGAAACAATCGAAGCACTGAAGGCAAGCGGGGCTTCGTGGTGGCAAATTATATTTCAGGCAGTAATTCCTTCATCAATAGCATCAATATTGTCATGGACATTTGTACGTTTTTGAAATGAACTTTACAAATGCAGTCGTCGTTGGAGCGGCTTCCAGGAGCCGGAGGGATAGGATATGAAATGTTTATGGCAGGAACAATGTATCATGATTTGAGGGAAGTAGGGAGTTTTTCGCTTATATGATTTTTATTTACTGCTATAATTCTCGAAAGCAGTTTCCTATGGGCTTAGAAAGAAATATATTAACAAAAAAATAAATTTATGGATAAAAACAAGTGAGAAAAATTAGATGTTGTTGTCTATAAGTTAAAAAAATACAATGAAAAAAATAAAATGTTAAAAATTATAATAAAAAAATGACAAAATAGAAAAAAATAATGTATAATGTATATAGTTTTACACAATAATAAATTAATAAAAAATATTCATAGGTCATAAAAAAAGGAAGGAATTGAAATGAATAAAAAAAGTTAAAGGAATTTCCTTCATTGTTCTGGGAATGTTCTTACGTATCTTCTGGTCAATAGAAGAGGGATAGAAGCCTCTAATAATTCTGAAGGAATTTTTCTGTTTTTATTTTTGAATTTTTACTTTTACTTACAGGTAAAATGGCATGGATTATAATTGGTCTGATATTTGTGGCAGGGACTTGCTTATCTTATAAAAAGAAGTAAAGATAAGCAGAAAGAAAGAACTGACAGGAGCAATCTGCCTTCTGGCAATTTCATTACTGTTTATAAGGGAAGACATTGTGACACCTTTACCTGATTCATTTACAGATGCCGGAAGAATAATTCTGGAGCTGGGATTTGGAAGAGAAAGTGGAGGAATTGTAGGAAGTTTGGTTGCAATGCCTTTATATAAAAATAATAGCAACAACTGTAATGGGAATTTTTCCTTTGGGCAGTTGTAGGGACTGAGTATTATATATTTACTGTCTGCACCACTGGAATATATTTACGAATGGATAAAGGGAGTAAGACAATATTACAGAAGTGATGAATACAAGGAAAAAGGCAACGCTTCTAAAGCTAAGAAAATGTCTGAGAAGCTTTTAAAACGTACTGATTATAAGAAATATCAGAAGGAAGAAATGAAAAAAACGTATAATAGAGTCAAGAAATCAGAAATTGAGCTTTTGAGCTGGCTAAAAAAAGCCGAAGGACAGTTTTTTAGATAAGACGGAAGTTTATTCAGATGCGGAACTGGCCAAGAAAGAAAAGGAATGGACAGAATTTTCTAAAAAAATGGAAAATGATAAAATTTCTGCTGAAAAGAGAAAAACTGAAGTAAAATCTGAAAGAAAACCTGAAAAATTCCAAAGTTGAAGAGAAAAAAGCCAGAAGTAAAGAAACAGGAAGAACAACAGCTAAAAACTGCTGAAAGACCTGAACTGCAAAAAACTATGACTGAAAATACAAAAGTTTCTCAGGAAAATAATACTCCGGAAGTAAAAACTCCTGAAAATAAAGAAACTGTTCAAAACAGTCAGGTTAATGTAAAACCTTCTGCTGAAAAAGGAACTTCAGAAGGAAGTAAAAACAGCAGTATCAGAAGAAATAAAAACCTGTAGAAGATAAAACAGTTAAAAAAAGAAAAATAGAAAAGTGGAAAATCATCATGAAGAAATGGTTATTCCTAAAATAGGAAGCATTTGAAGATGTGGAGGCCATAAAAAGACAGAAGGAACTGGAAGAAAAATCTTAAAAAGGCTGACAGTGCAAGACTTAATACAGATAAAGGGTATAATGAGCTTCAAAAAATCCATAGAAGAAATATTTAAGATTAAGCCTATGGATATGGAAAAGAAATTTGAAATTGAAAAAAGTATTATTGACAATGTCAATCATCTGGAAAATGTACTTAAACAGTTTGGAATAGATGCAAAGGTTGTAAATTATGAATACGGACCGACGATTACAAGATATGAGATTACAATACCAGCAGGAGTGAAGGTTAGTAAAGTTACTTCCCTTTCAGATGACATTGCAATGAATCTTGCAGCTGAAAGCATAAGAATAGAAGCGCCTATTCCGGGGAAAAATACAATCGGTATAGAAACTCCTAATAAAATAAAGGAACCTGTACATTTTTCCAATATAATACAGAATAAGGAACTGGAAAAGGGAGAACTGAATGTAATTTTAGGTAAGGACATTGTCGGAAGAGACAAAATAATAGATATTACTAAAATGCCGCATCTGCTTATAGCCGGGCAGACCGGTTCAGGTAAATCAGTGGCAGTAAATACTTTGATAGCAACACTGATATCAAAGAAATCTGAAAAAGAAGTAAAGTTTATTATGGTGGATCCGAAGATGGTGGAACTTATGCCTTACAATGACATACCTCACCTGCTTGTCCCTGTCATAATCGATCCTCAGCAAGCTGCAATAGCTTTGAAATGGGCAGTAAATGAAATGGAAAACAGATACAAGCAGCTTATGGAAAAATGGAGTCAGAAATATAAAAAGCTACAATTCCCTGAAGTATGTTGAAAAAAATGCCTTATATTGTTATAATAATAGATGAGCTGGCAGACCTTATGATGGTTGCTTCAGGAAGTGTGGAGGAATCCATTGCGAGAATTGCCCAGAAGGCGAGAGCGGTGGGAATTCATCTTGTGGTGGCTACTCAGCGTCCATCAACAGATGTTATAACAGGTATGATAAAGGCAAATCTTCCAAGCAGAATTTCATTTGCACTGAGATCCCAGATAGATTCAAGAACTATACTGGATTCAGCTGGAGCGGAAAAACTGCTAGGTCAGGGAGATATGCTTCTGCTTGAAAAATGGTTCTTCAAAAACTTGAAAGAATACAGGGAGCATTTATTTCAGATGAAGAAGTTACAAACCTTACTTCTACGCTGAAATCAAGCAGAAAGGTAAAATATAGGGATGAAATTCTTGTGGAAACACAGGAAAATGATGTTAATGTGGATCCTTACTTTGAAAATGCGATAGAGATAATAAAACAGGAGAAAAAAGTTTCCATATCCCTACTGCAGCGTGAATTGAGAATAGGATTTAACAGAGCATCAAGAATCTATGACCAGTTAAAGGAAAAAAAGGAATTATAAGTTACGATAATCAGATACTGATTGATGATGATTTAGAAAATGAAATAAAAAAATAGAATAAAAAGAAATAAAAAAATGAAGGAGATATTTATATGAAATTTTTTTGATGTGTTCAAAATTAGTACAAAACCGACAAAGGACGTGGCAATTGACCCGGAACGGCAAATACAGTAGTTTATGTAAAAAGGTGAAGGAATACAAATTGATGAGCCTACTTATGTTGCGTTAAACATAAAAAACTGAAGAAGTGGAATATATCGGAGAAAAAGCAAAAGAAATAATAGGAAGAACAGCAAAAACATACTGAAATAGTAAGACCTCTTAAAAATGGAGTTATTTCAGATTATGAAATTACTGAAAAAAATGTTGACAGAATTTTTAAAAAGAATAAGAAAAGATAAAGTTCAAAGCGCAAGAGTTATAATATGTGTACCAAGTGGAGTAACTCAAGTTGAAAGAAGAGCAGTGGTGGAAGTTGTAAAAAGATGCAGGGGCGAAAGAAGTATATCTTATGGAAGAACCTGTTGCGGCCGCAATCGGAGCAGGAATAGATTTATTCCAGCCTAAAGGACATTTAATTGTTGATATAGGAGGAGGAACTACTGAAATAGCGTTTATCGTATCAGGAGGGGCGGCTGTATCAAAATCAGTTAAAATTGCCGGAGATCACCTGAATGAGGATATAATGGAATATGTTAAGGAAAAAACATAACCTTCTAATCGGAGAAAAAAACGGCTGAAGATTTAAAAGTAAATACAATCAGCATGCCTGATAAAAATGCAACATTTGAAATAAGAGGTAGGGAATTAGGGTGTAGGACTTCCTAAGAGTATCAAAAATAGTAGCTCAGGAAATAGATTCAGCTATTGATAAGAATATAGATCTTATAATAGATGAAATTAAACTGACAATGGAAGAAATAGAACCTGAAGTAGCTGCAGATATATATGAAACTGGTATTTATCTGTCAGGTGGAGGAGCTGGAATAAGAATATTAAAGGAAAAAAATTGAAAAGGAACTGAAACTGAAAAGTAACTGTAAGTGACGATGCTATCCACTCAGTTGTAAATGGAATAGCAATAGTACTGGATGATTTTGATAGATATAAAAAAATATAATAATTTCACCTACTATGGAATATTAATTTATATATTTGAAATAATAGGGAAATATTATGGAAAAATAGAAAATATTGAAAATAAAAATGGAAACGCTTATATTTCTTTCTAAAGATCCATTAACAGTGGAGGAATTGGCAAAATTTTACGGTTTATCATTGGATGAAACGCAGGAAATATTGTTGATGCTTAAGGAAAAAAAGAAAAGAAAGCGGTATAAATATAAGGATTGAAAAATGGGGCAGTGTTTCTTGTTTCCAATCCTTTATATGGTGAAGATGTAAAAAAATTTTTTAATCCCGAACTTAAAAATAAAAGAAATTGACAAAACCTACAATGGAAACCTTGGCAATCATTGCTTATAAAAGGGCCTATTACTAAAGGGGAAATTGAACAGATAAAAGGTGTCAGTGTAGAAAAAAACAATGGCAAATTTACTGGAAAAAATCTTATTTACATCTCAGGAAAAAGAAGGCGATAGGAACTCCTAATCTTTATGAAGTTACAGAAGATTTTTACAGTTATCTGAATATTAGTGAAAAAAATCAGAACTCCAGGATATAGCCAGTATGAAAAAAATAGAACTGCTTTATAAGGAAAAATGAAGGGAAGGATTCTGAAAAAGCCGGGTATAATAGAAGAAATTAAGGAAAAAAACAGATAAAAGAAAAATATAGAGGTAGAAAATGAGATTGAATAAATTTATAGCTGACGCCGGAGTATGTTCGAGAAGAAAAAGCTGATGAAATGATTAAGGAAGGAAGAGTTACTGTAAATAAGCAGGAAGCAGTAATAGGAATGGAAGTTTCTTCCGGAGATGTTGTAAGGGTTGACGGTGAAAAAGATAAAAAAATCAATACAAATTATGAATATTACATGTTAAATAAGCCTAAAAGGGTAATCTGTTCAAGTGAGGATAAGTTCGGAAGAAAAACTTGCAATAGACTACATAAAAATCTAAAAAAGCGTCTGTATACGTACGGAAGGCTTGATTATATGACAGAAGGGCTTATAATAATAAGTAATGACGGAGATATTTACAATCATGTGATGCATCCGAGTAAAAAAACTTTATAAGAGCTATATTGCAAAAACTGGATAAGGATATTACAGATGACCATCTGGGAAGCGTTGGAAGCATGGAGTTGTAATAGACGGAAGAAGAACAGCACCTGCAAAAGGTGAAAAATAGTCAGCAAAAAAGAGAAATAAGAATAGCAATTTTTGAAGGAAGAAACAGACAGATAAGAAAAATGCTGGAAACATTGGGATATGAAATTAAATCCCTGAAAAAGAGTAAAAAGTAGGGGAACTGACTCTTGGAAGTTTGGAAGTGGGGCATTACAGACCTCTGACAGAAGATGAAATTAAGTATTTAAAGAATCTTTAGGAACTTTAAATCTGACAGGAATGTTGGAAATAAATTTTGGAGAAAAATGAATGACAGAAAAATAAAAGTATATTTTTAATAGATTTTCGATGTTACCATAAGTAGAAAAAGATTCAACAGATACATTGCTCGAAACTCATAATCCTGAGTATAAAAAAATTATAAGGGAAAAAGTACAAAAATGGTGATATAACCATGAGGGAGTTTGTCATATTTGGACTTGAGTCATTAAATATAACTAGGGAAGAATATATAGCAACCCTTGATAAGAATGTTACTATTGATGAGAGTTTCAAGGATTTTGTCGAAAGTGGTACAGAATTTAAAATAGTGAGTGCAGGAACGAGGCTTAATATACAAGGCTCGCTTTTTGAAGTATAATATAAATTTGACAGATGATGACATTATTTCTAATGACATCAGTTTTGAAGGAAATAAAATAAAGATAACAAATCCATTTCTGGATAAGGAAATGTATTATGGAGTAGATAAGAAGGAAGCTGTGGAAAGCTATCAGAAAAAAGGGATACAAAGTAATTTTTGTAGGAGACGGCCCGTCTGATTACAGGGCGATGGAAACAGCTGACTTTGTTTTTTTGTAAGAAAGGGGACAAGAGCTGTTAAGTTCTGTTTGGAAGAAAAATATTGATTTTCTTGAGTTTGATAACTTTAATGAGATATTGGAGTGGAGAAAGAGATAATAGATTAAGAGAGTACAGAATGGGTTGAGTTTTTAGGAGTGCTTAAAAATGAAACAATACGAAGCCTGTTATTTTGACGATTGAGAGATTAGGTGGAGTTGCTACTTTAGGGAGAACTAAATCATGAGGTATTTAAAATTGAAGATTGTGAATGGAAAACAAAAACACCGTTTGCAAGTATAAGAAGAATTGTTCAGCAAAAATAAGGAAATATATAAGATAAAAACCAGGACTTTACGGATTAATGAAATATAAAAAAGAAAAATGAAAGCAATGGTTTTATTGAAGAAACTGAAAAATAAAGATTCTGAAGAAATGATAGAATTTAATCATTCGTATTATCAAGGACTACTTTTTAGAAATTGGGAATCTAAAAAAATTAGATACTTTTATCCCAAATCAAGATAAAAATAGAAAATTTATTAATAAAAAGATTATGTGATTTAAGTTCACTTAAAAATTCCTGAATTTAGTTATCCTGAAATAATAAAAAGAAGTTCAACTATTGATGTAATCTGGTTTGATAATAGACTTTTTGATGATAATGAAATAAAACTGCCACATTCTTTTTTTGAAGTTGAACATTCTACAGACATACAAAAATTCATTGTTAAAGTATAATGATTTACAAAATTTTTATACAGAAATGTTTATTGTTGCTGATGAAGTAAAGAAAACAGGAATTTGAGAAAAAAATAAGTTATTCAGCTTTTTAGAGAACTAAAAGAAAATAATAGAGTGAAATTTTTAAGTTATGACAGGTTAGTAGAACTTTATGAAATAACTAAAAAGAATTTACAAGGAATTATTTTTTATAAAAAATAGATTATCAATGTTTTCATACCATGATAAGAAATATTGATAAATCTGAAATTAACGATTTTGATATAAAAATTATAGAGATTAATAATGCAATACAAAAAGAAGGAAGACAGTCTGAAAAGAATTATTTTAAATAGATAAAAATACAATCAAAAATAAATTGATGAAGGAGAAAAAAATGCTGAGCAAAGAAGATGTTTTAAAAATAGCAAAAATTATCAAAGCTGGAATTTTCAGAAAATGAGATTGAAAAAAATTTAGAACAGATCTGAATAAAAATTTTTGACCACATGGAAGAATTGAACAGCGTTGATACAAGCGATGTTGAGCCATTGTTTAATGTGCTGGATTTAAAAAGATGTGTTGAGAAAAAGATATTGTCAAGGATAGCGGAATTAAAAAGGATATCCTGAAAAATGCACCAAATAGTGATGATGAATTTATAATTGTACCAAAAGTTGTTGGAGAAAAATGCCGATAATTAGTTTCTTTGAAGGAGAGGAAAAATATTGGAAAAATATAGATTTACTTGCAGAAAAAAATAAAATGTGACTATGAAAAATTAATGAAGACAGTGAAATAACAGAAGTTATAGAAAGATACTTTTGAGTTGTTGAAAGAAGGCAAAAAAACAAGGTTTTATTCCTGTGTTTTGTTGAAGTAAAAGATTATTTCAATGAAGAGTTTCCTGATTTTGAGGAATATGAAAGAGCAAGGGATGAAATTTTAGAAAATTATAAAAAAATAGACTGTGACCAGTGGTTTAAAAGAAAGAAAACAGGAATATGTAGAAAAATGAGTACCTGAATGAGGAATATGAATTTTCTGATGACAGTGACTACCTAGATTATTTTAAAAATTTCAATGAAGATGAGACTTTCTATTTAAACTCAATATTTGATGGAGAAACTGGAAAAAGTAAGAGAAAAAATGTAGGACTATTTAAGATTCCGGCAAATAAAAGCTTATGAAATTCCGTGATGGTTTTTATTCGGTGGATTTAACGAATGTCCTTTTGCCTGAAGAAATTATAGCTATCAGTAAATATTGGTATGAAAAAAATATGATGCAAGAATTGCCGCAATAACTGACTCTGAAATAGAATTTTATTTGGAAAAATTTCCTGAAACACAGGAAGAGGCAGAAAAAAATTGGCAGTAGAGCAGTTTTTAGTCAGTGAGGATTTAGTTTTCCAAATTTATGATGAACTGGAAGAACTTTCAAAGGGATTGTATAAATCAAGAAATTGGTATTTTTTTGGTGGGATTAGTAAAAAGAAAGGTGGAAAAATGAGTTTATACAGAAAAAACAGCCAGTGAAATAGCTGAAATGATAAAAAAATAAAGAAGTTACATCTGAAGAAGTAACGAAGGAATTTTTACAGAGAATTGATTCACTGGAAGATAAAGTAGGGGCATTCTCAAGTGTTTTAAAAAGAAAAGTCACTGGAAAGTGCCAAAAATACGATAATGACAATAATGAAAAATAATAGAAAAGAATATGACAATACACTTTTTATTTGGAGTTCCTGTGGCACTGAAGGATAACATTCTTTTCAAAAGGTGATTTAACTACGGACTCATCACAGATTCTTAAAAATTATGAAGGAGTATATGATGCGACAGTAGTGGAAAAACTTAAGAAGGCAGGAGTTCCAATAATAGGAAAAAGCGAACATGGATGAATTTGCAATGGGGTCATCAAATGAAAATTCATCAATAAAAGCCTGCTTTCAAATCCATGGGCATTGGATAGAGTGCCGGGAGGAAGCAGTGGAGGATCGGCTGCGGCAGTAGCTGCACAGATGGTACCGATAGCACTGGGAACTGACACAGGAGGAAGTATAAGACAGCCTGCGAGCCTTACAGGAACGGTAGGAATAAAGCCAACATATGGAAGAGTATCAAGATATGGTCTTATGGCATTCGGTTCTTCGCTTGACCAGATAGGAGCATTGGCAAAGTCAACTGAAGACTTGGCAAGAATTATGCAGATAATATCGGGGCATGATGAAAAAGACCCTACAACAGCAGAAGTTGAAGTGCCTGACTACCTGAAAAGTCTTAATAATGATTTGAAAGGCTTAAAAGTAGGGCTTCCTAAAGAATATTTCACAGAAAATCTGGATAAGGATATAAAAGAAGTGGTGGATAAAGCCGTGGCACAGCTGAAGGAACTTGGAGCAGAGGTAAAGGAAGTATCATTGCCTTATACAAAATATGCAATATCAACTTATTATATAATTTCATCAGCAGAAGCTGCATCAAACCTTTCAAGATATGACGGTGTAAGATACGGTGTAAGAAAAAGTGATGAAAATATAGAAGAAATGTATGTGAAATCAAGAAGTGAAGGATTTGGACCTGAAGTAAAGAGAAGAATAATGATAGGAAACTATGTATTAAGTTCAGGATTCTATGATGCATATTATAAAAAGCCTCACAGGTGAGAAGACTTATAAAAGAGGACTTTGAAAAGGCGTTAAATGAAGTTGACATTATATTGACTCCTGTTTCGCCTACAACAGCCTTTAAAAAAGGGGAAAAGAATACAGATCCTGTGCAGATGTATCTTGCAGATATTTTACACTGTTTCAATAAATATGGCAGGAGTTCCTGCAATTTCAGTTCCTGCAGGATTTGTAAATGGCCTTCCTGTAGGAATACAGCTGATTGGAAATTATTTCAGGGAAGATTTACTGTTCAATGTTTCCCACAAATTTGAGGGAAGAAGAGGGAAGATAGAATATCCTGAACTGTAATATTCCAACACAGAAGAAGATTTTTGTAAACTTATTAAAGATATAGTATTTGATATTTTTAGATTTTTTTAAAAAGAAAGTTATATCTAAAAAAATAATGAACTAATGAAAGGAAAAACAGAAAATGAGCATGGAATATGAAACAGTCATTGGACTAGAAGTACATTGCCAGTTAAAAACAAAAACAAAAGTATGGTGTTCATGTAATGCCGATTATGATAATGAAGTGCCTAATGTTTCCACGTGTCCCATTTGTACAGGACAGCCCGGAGCATTGCCAAAGCTGAATGAAGAAGTGCTGAATTATGCCATAAAGGCGGCACTTGCACTGGATTGCGAAATCAATGGGGAAAGCCAGTTTGACAGAAAGAATTACTTCTATCCAGATTCACCAAAAAAACTATCAGATAACACAGTATTTTAAGCCATATGCTGAAAATGGTAAACTGCATATTGTGACAAATAGTGGAAAGGAATCAGAAGTAGGGATAGAAAGAATTCAGATTGAAGAAGATACTGCAAAAAGTATACATACAACATCAGAAAGCCTTTTAAACTACAACAGGGCTTCAGTACCTCTGATTGAGATAATTTCAAAGCCTGAAATAAAGAATGCCGAGGAAGCGTATGCTTATCTGAATACGTTGAAGGACAGGCTAAAATATACAAAAGTAAGTGATGTAAGCATGGAACTTGGATCACTTAGATGTGATGCCAATGTATCAGTAAGAAAGAAAGGGGACACAGTTTTAGGAACAAGAACTGAAACTAAGAACCTGAACTCCTTCAAGGCTGTTGTAAGGGCAATAGAATATGAAACAAGCAGACAGATTGAAGTTATTGAAAATGGTGGAAGAGTTATACAGGAAACAAGGTTATGGGATGAAGAGCAGGGTGTTACAAGACCTATGAGAAGTAAAGAGGAAGCAATGGATTACAGATACTTTCCTGAACCTGACCTGCCAAAAGTCATCATATCTGATGAAAGGCTTGAAAAAGTAAAAAAGGAAATGCCTGAATTTGCAGATGAAAAAGCAAAAAGATTTGTAGAAGAGTATAAACTGAATGAAAAAGAGGCGGCAACTCTTGCAGGAGAACCTGAACTTGCCGAATACTATGAAACAATGGTAAAGGAATCAGGAGAACCTAAACTGTCTGCAAACTGGATGCTTACAGAAGTCTTAAGGGTACTGAAGGAAAAAAATATTGGAATTGAGAAATTTTCAGTTTCTTCTGGAAACATTGCAAAGCTTATAACCCTGATAAAAACAAATGTAATAAGCTCAAAAATAGCAAAGGAAGTTTTTGAACTGCTGTTATCAGAAGACAAGGATCCTGAAATTATCGTAAAGGAAAAGGGATTAATTCAGATAACTGACAACAGTGAAATTGAGAAAATAGTTGAACAGGTGCTGGAAGAAAATCAGCAGTCTGTGGAAGATTATAAGGCAGGGTAAAAGTAATGCCCTTAAATATTTAGTGGGACAGGCTATGAGACTTTCCAAAGGGAAAAGCCAACCCTCAAATGATAAATGAATTGATTTTTGAAAAACTGGATTAGTTTAGGAGAAATATGGAAAAAGAAATCTGGGATAAAAAAAGGAAAAAAAGTAAGAATAAGTGCTTTTAAACTACGTATGGCAATAATATCAGCAGGAGTGGTGCTTGCGTTTTTTTGGTATTTTCTTAAGGTTATTCTTTCTTCAGGTTGTAAAAAGGTGAAGAATATAAAAAGATGGAGAAAAACAATATAAGAGCAAGTATAAGGTGCTGGCAAAAAAGAGGAAGAATTATTTCAAATGACGGAGAAATTTTTAGCTTTTGATGGAGAAGACTATTCCATAGCTTTAGATCCGACTTTAGTTAAAGATGAAAAATATTGACAAGCTGATGGATCTTTTTAAGAAGAATCTTCCTGACCTTGATACAGATAAGGTAAAAAGGGATATTCTTTTTAAAGAAAAAAATCCAAAAATAAAAATATTTAAAAGTAGATTACAAACTTGGATACAATGAAAGAAAAGCTATAGAAGATGAGCTGGATGCCGCTAAATACCTCAGTTCAGGAGTATTTTTGAGCCATCATTCAGCAGAAATTACATAAAAATGAAATTTTTCAGGAAATGATAGGCTTTCTGGACAGTGAAGGTAAGGGAGCTTACGGTATTGAAAAAATTTTTATGATGAAGAACTTACAGGAACTGACGGGGTAGTGGAAGGGATGAGAAATCCCGGAAACTTCTTAACAGTGGACGCAATAAAAATAAAAAAAGTGTTTCAGTTCAGAATGGAAACAATATAATATTAACAATAGACAGCATACTGCAGGATATAATGGATGCAGAACTGAAAAAAGCTTTTCAGACGTATAGCCCGGTGTCTGCAATGGGAATAATTATGGAAGTAGAGACAGGAAGAATACTTGCAATGTCTTCCTATCCGAAGGCAAGCAACAATGTTGAGGTAAAAAAATAGACCAATAACAGATATGTTTGAACTGGATCGATTTTTAAGCCTATAACAGTTGCAATGGGATTAGACACAGGAGTAATAACTCCTAATTCTACAATATATTCAGGGGGCATATAAAAGTACAGGATAGACTAATAGGTGAGCATGATCCTTCAAAAAAAGGAACATACACAATAGAAGGATTAATGGCAGAGTCATCAAATGTAGGAATGGTTGTAATAGGTTCAAGGATTGATACAAAAACCTTTCAGAATTATCTGGACAAAGTAGGAACAGGGAGAAAGACGGGAATAGATACATTTGCTGAAATGTCTCCAAAACTACTGTCGGTGAAGGACCTGACTCCTGTAAGAAAATCGAATGTTTCTTTTGGTCAGGGAATTGCCATGACACAGATACAGATGATAACGTCAATTAATGCAGTAGTAAATAATGGAAAGCTTATGAAACCTTATCTTGTTGACAGGCTGGAAGATGACAGGGGAAATATCGTTAAACAGAATAGTCCGATCGTAGTAAGAAAAATATTTGAAGATGATACTTCACGGCGTATCAGAAAATATATGGAAGCGGTTGTTACAAAGGGAACAGGAAAAGGAGCACAGATTAAGGGGTATAGAATTGGTGGGAAAACAGGAACTGCACAGAAACCGGGCGTAAAGGGATATGAAGGAAGAAAATACTTCAGTTCATTTATTGCATTTTTTCCTGTGGATAATCCAAAATATATTGTCCTGATTTCCATAAATGAACCTAGAGCAGGTGGAAAGCATTATGGAGGAGAGGTGGCATTGCCGTCTGTAAGAAATGTTTTGGAAAAACTGATAAAATACATGGGAATAAGTCCGGAAGGTAATATTGAAGAAAGCAGAAAGGAAAAAAAGCAGTTGAACAGAAACCAATGAAGGATCTGAAAAAAATTGCTGAATGAGTTTAATAACAATAAAATGCCTGACCTGACAGGATTAAGCTTAAGGGAAATAATTTCAATATACCCTCAGATTAAATTTCCAAAAATATAAGATAACAGGAAATGGAAGTGTTGTAGAGCAGTATCCAGAGCCAGGAACAAAAACTGGATAAAAATTCAGAAGTAAGGATAATATTGAATTAAGCAGTAAAAATAACATAAAAATAGGGGTAACTATGTATTATTATGAAATATATGTCGAAAAATAATGTAAATATATATACCTATAAATCAACGGAGAAATATGAGCCCGGAGAATGGTGTATTGTAAATTTTGTAAATAGAAATAAGATAGGACTGATTATTTCTGAAACGAAAGAGGAAGATATATCGATAGATGTTTTCAAAAATAAAATTTATCATAGATAGAGCCCCTATTTTATCTATTCCGGAAAAATATAATGAAGTTGATAAGATGGATAAAGGACTACTATATAAGTGATTATTACAATGTCATAAGGACAGTATATCCAGGGACTTTGAAGCTGAATTATTCGAAAAAAAGGCAATATATGTGAAAAATCTGGAAGATAAAGAACCCAAAAACAGAAAAATATGTATCTTTTTCGAAAAAAAGTAATGAAAAATGAGTGAAACTGAAAAAATTCAACAGATATATGCAAAAAGAAGGAAGTAACAACAGCAACACTTGATAAAAAAATTTTTCTCCTGATATAATAAAAAGGGCTCTGAAGGAAGAAGCCATAAAGATTGAAAAAGAAGTTTGATAGTAAACAGAAAAAATGTCAGGCGGAAAAATTGAAGGTAAAATAGCTGATGATGATGTTGTCCTGAATGAAGAACAGCAGAAGGTTGCAGATATAATAAAAAAATGGCGGAAAGAAGTTTTTACCTGTTAAAAGGGGTTACAGGATCAGGTAAAACTGAAATATATATAAATCTTATAAAAGAAGCAATAAAAAAATGGTTATGGAAGTCTATTCCTCGTACCTGAAATTTCTCTTACCGCCCAGATGACAGAGAGGTTGCAAAAGCAGTTTTCAGATTCTGTGGCCATACTTCACAGTAAGCTGACAGATGCAGAGAAGAGGAAAGAATGGATTTACATAAGAACAGGGAGAAAAAGATAGTTATTGGAGCCAGATCGGCGATATTTGCTCCTGTACAGAACCTGAAATATATAATAATAGATGAAGAACATGAAAATACATATAAACAGGATAACAATCCTAGATATCACACAAAAAATGTGGCAATAAAAAGGGCCTTGATTGAGGGGAATGTTAAGGTGATTTTTGGATCGGCAACACCTTCATTTGAGTCATATTATCAGGCTGAAAAAAATGACATTGAGCTTGTAGAACTGAAGGAAAGATTTAACAATGCAAAAATGCCTATGTATGAAATAGTTGATTTAAATAATACACCTGAAAATTTCTCGGAAGAACTGTTGAAGGAAATGTCAGGAGCACTGGGAAGAAAAGAGCAGGTAATACTTATCTTAAACAGAAAAGCGTTTGCAAATCTTCTGAAATGCAAAGATTGTGGACACATACCTGTATGTCCCAACTGCAGCATATCTTTAAGCTATTATAAGTACGAGAACAAGTTGAAAATGCAATTACTGTGGATACGAAAAAGTATTTTTAACGGAAAGTGCAAGCATGTGGCAGTGAAAAAGTCATGCAGATTGGTACAGGAACAGAAAAAGATAGAGGAAGAGATTAAGTCATATTTTCCTGAAAGCAGGACTGTAAGGGTGGACTCTGAAACAGTGAAGACAAAAAGGATTATGAAGATATATACAATGACTTTTAAAAATCATAAATATGACATAATGCTTGGAACTCAAATTATTGCGAAGGGATTTCACTTTCCTGATGTTACGCTTGTAGGAATTATCAACTCTGATATAATACTTAATTTCCCTGATTTCCGTGCAGGAGAAAAGACTTTCCAGCTGCTGACCCAGTCATCAGGAAGGGCAGGACGTGGCAGTAAGGATGGAAAAGTGATAATCCAGACATTTAATGAGGAAAATGAAGTCATACAGAATACAGTTACGGGAAATTATGAAGAATATTACAGGAAGGAAATGGAGTTAAGGAAAATATTGAATTATCCGCCTTTTGGAAGACTCATAATTATAGTGGTGTCTTCAGAAGAAGAGGAAGAACTGGAAAAAAAGGCAAGGAAATTCTACAATATTCTTATGGCAGGACTGAACATTGGAACAAATCCCGGTGGAAATGAATTTGTATCAGAGCCATTTAAGGCTCCGATTTATAAAATAAACGGAAGATACAGATACCAGATATTTATAAAATTTAACAGGGAGAATATTACAAAGGTAAAAATGTAATAAGAAAAGCAATGAATGAATACAAGGAAAAAAGATAAGAATAAGCGTAGATGTAGATCCTGTTTCCATGTTGTAGGATAAAATTGACAATATGCAGAAATAACTATATAATAAAGATTATGGATAAATTAGATGATTTTTTTACGATATTCGACACTTTTTCTGTATTATGAGGGAACTGTTCTCCAAAAAGCAGAAACAGTATCTTGAACTTTATCTCGAAGAGGACAGGTCTCTGAGCGAGATTTCAGAAGAGTATGGGATTACCAGACAGGCGGTGTTTGACAATATAAAAAGAGGATTCAGACAGCTTGATGAATATGAGCGGAAGCTTAAAAATATTTGAGAAGGAAAAGGAATTAAAGAAAAAAACTTGAAAATTTGAAGGAGAATTTTTACAAAGGAAAATTTAGAAAAAAATAATAGAAGATTTTGATTATAATGAGGTGTTTTAATGTTTAATAATTTAGGTGACAGGTTTAAGGATATATTTAAAAAGGTAAGCGGACAGGGAAAATTAACGGAAGCGAATATGAAGGATGCCTTGAGGGAAGTAAGGCTGGCACTTCTTGAAGCGGATGTAAACTATGGTGTGGCAAAAAATTTTGTTTCAAAAAAATAAGGGAAAAGGCTTTAGGGGAAGAAGTAATATCAGGAGTAAATCCTACTCAGCAGTTTGTAAAAATAGTGCATGATGAGCTTGTGGAAGTTCTTGGTGGAACAAATGTACAGATAGCAAAATCTCCTAAAAACCCTACTATTATAATGCTTTCAGGATTACAGGGGGCAGGAAAGACAACCTTTGCAGGAAAATTGGCTAAGCATCTACGTTCAAAAGGGGAAACACCGATTCTTATCGGAGCTGATGTATACAGACCTGCAGCGAAGAAACAGCTGAAAGTACTGGCAGAGCAGGTAAAGGGTTGCATCATTTACAATTGATGAAAGCACAGATGTAAATGAAATATGCAGAAAAAGGACTGGAAGAAGCAGGGAAAATACACGCGACATATGTAATAATAGATACTGCAGGACGTCTGCACATAGATGAACAGCTTATGGGTGAACTGCAGGGAATAAAAGATAACTTTAATCCTCATGAAATACTGCTTGTAGTAGATGGAATGACAGGACAGGATGCAGTAAATGTGGCTAAGACCTTCAATGAGCAGCTTGACATTACAGGAGTAGTTCTGACAAAGCTGGACGGAGATACACGTGGGGAGCAGCTCTTTCAGTAAAGGAAGTGGCAGGAAAAACCTATAAAGTTTATCAGTGAAGGGGAAAAAAACTTGACGATATAGCACCTTTCCATCCTGACAGGCTTGCATCGAGAATACTTGGAATGGGAGATGTTGTTTCACTTGTTGAAAAGGCTCAGGAAGCAATTGACGAAAAAGAAGCCAAGAAAATGGAAGAAAAAAATTCAGAAAAATCAGTTTGATTTTTGAAGATTTTCTGAAACAGTTTAAAATGATAAGAAAAATGGGATCCATTGCAGGAATTATGAAAAATGATACCGGGAGTGGATACAAGTGCAATAGATATGGCAATGGCAGAAAAGGAAATGAAAAAGAGTGGAAGCTGATAATCTTTTCGATGACAGTACAGGAGAGAAGGGATCCGAAACTTCTGAAAAGTGGAAGCCGTAAAGCAAGAATAGCTAAAGGAAGCGGCGTTCAGGTAACGGACGTAAATAAACTTATCAAACAGTTTGAACAGATGAAACAGATGATGAAAATGTTCAACAGCGGAGCAATTCCTGGACTTGGTGGAGGAATGATGAGAGGAAAGGGAAAACGTAAGAAATAATATTTATTGATATAGCAGGGAAGAATAAAAAGCATATGTTAGGTTCTCCCTGTTTTTAGAACATAGGCTCTTTGTTAAGAGAGAGGGTGTAAAAAGTTCGATAACCTTAAGAGATTCTAAGCTGAGTAAGCTTTTTAAGGTTGTCGAATTTTTATCCCGTAAGATAGCCTCTTTATTACTTTTTATCTTGTTATTTTTCACCCACATATATTATAGAGTCTAGAATTTAAGGCGTAAAAAGAACAAATCAGATATAATATTGCTGACATATAGTGTAAAAATGAAGGAGTGAATATATTATGGACAAAAAAGTCTCTGTTAATAATATTCTTTAATACATTCTAGAATTAATTTAATAAATTTATACCAAAAATTAAAATGAATCAAAAAGTTGAGGTAATTATGAGCTTTAGAATTGAGATGGAATGAATAATTTATTATCAGATGTTAGCTCAGTCCAAAAAATACTTTAATTAATGGTAATAAAAATAGACCCGATAAAAGCCTATTGATAACCCTAAGGATAGAGATCTGATGATTAAAACAAATTGTAACTGATTAAAATAAAAATCAGTACAACTATTATTTTAAGCATAGCAGTACCTCCTGAAATATAGTTTAGGGTTATTGGGTAACCCAAAAATTATAACAAAAAGACTGAAATAATCCAGCCTTTTTATCCCAATTTATTTAACTATATTTCAGTTTACCCTTTTAGGGTCTACCTTAAGGTATTTTCATTATATCAAATTATTATAGTTTATGCAAATCTATTTTTATCCCATAAGATAACCTTTTTATGATATATGATTTTTGCCAAAGGAAAAACAAATGGCATATATTATTAAAACAAGGTATAATTAAAATAAAATAAAGAGTAAAATAAAGAAACGGAGTTGTATTAAGATGATAAGAAGGCTAATGACAATAGGGATAATGCTACTGATGTTAAGTTCATGCTACTATTTCAATCAGGTTGTGGATGATATAAAGGAATCGAATAAAAATTTCTAAAAACGAGAAGAAAAAGATGGTGACAATGCATACCAGAATGATAAATATAAGGAAGATGTATATAAAGTTATAGATGATATAGCGAAAAAGACCTGTAAAATAAAAAGTACAATTTGAAGGGACAGAACTGATTATACCAGAGAATACGGTGATAAATCCGGATTCATGGACATTACTGGATTTAAAGACAGGTTATGGATTGCCAATAAGTTTCTCTACTCAAGGTTTATGTTTAAACAAAACAGTAAAAAGGTAAAGTTTACAGTTTATGGTATAATAAAGTCATGTCAGGAGTAAATGAGATAGGTAATGAGAAAGCAAATGGTTTCATATACACATGTAAATAAAAGAATCGCAATAAAAAGCACATCTGATGGAAGATATTCCAAGTCAAATGTGCTTTTGAATTAATAGCTTTATTTTTAGAATGAATTTTTTTCTATGTGAAACTGATAAATCATAATTTCTATCTATGTCTTTTGATATTTCTTTTCATGATTTCGTTATTATACAGTTTCTTAAAAATAAATAACGGTCAGTATTCCACCAACAACTTCTGCTATTGGGAAAGATAGCCAGACACCATTTATTCCGATTATTCCTGCCAGAAGGTATGACAGTGGAAGTATGACAGCCAGCTGACGTATAAGGGATATAATAAGGCTGAACATACCCTTGCCTAAAAGCCCGGAAAGTTCCACTTGAAACAATTGAAAAAGGGGCAAGAAGGAATGCGAAACTTATTATTTTAAGGGCAGGAATTCCGATTGCAAGCATATTATCCGAAGCATCAAATATTTTAAGCATTTCAGCAGGTAATGTCTGACAAAGTATAAATCCAATGAACATAATGCTGAAGGCATATACATTTGCCAGTTTTACAGTTTGAAGAAGCCTTTTTATCTTTCCTGCACCATAATTATATGAAACAATGGATACAACTGAGTTATTTAATCCATAGACAGGCAGGACAACAAAACTCTGCAGTTTAAAAGTATACTCCCAGAACAGCCGTTGCCGTTGTAGAGAATGAAGCCAGAAGGTTGTTTAGCTGGAATATCAGGAATGAGCTCTGCCGACTGCATAATTATTGATGGAAATCCGATTTCATATATATTCATAATAGTTTTAAGATTTACTGCAAATTTCTTTTATTGCAAAAACGTACTTCCTGATTTTTTTCTTAATATTGAAGTATAATGCCATAAACATTGAAACTGTCTGTCCTAAAAATAGTTGCAACGGCTGCTCCGACTATTCCCATTTTTGGAAAATCCTAGAAGACCGAAAATAAAAAAATTGGATCAAATATAATATTTATAATAGCTCCAGTGCTTTGTGTAATCATGGTGTAAACGGTTTTTCCTGATGCTATAAGCATTCTTTCAAATGTAATTTCCATAATAATTGAAAAAGCGAAGATGGAGCATAGGCTTAAATATTGTATTCCATATTCTTCAATAATTCCCGAGCCTTCTGAAATTGAAAATAGAATTTTGTAAAAAAATAGTCCAAAAATAACAAACAGGATAGAGTTTAAAAATTCCAAGAAATATACCATTGTGCACTACTCTTGTTACCCCTTTTTCATTTTTTGCCCCTAGATATCTTGCAATCAGTGCAGCAATCCCCACTCCTACACCTGTACCTGCTGAAATCATAAGATTCTGTGCAGGAAAAGACATTGAAACGGCTGTAAGCGCTTCTTCATTTATTCTTGATACGAAAAGACTGTCCACTATATTGTAAAAAGCCTGTACAAACATTGATGTAATAAGAGGCAGTGACATATTGATTATAAGTTTGTTAATGGGCATGGTTCCCATTTTGTTTTCTTTTATAACTGTTTCTTTTTCTTTATTCATTACCAATTTTCCTTTCTTTTTCTATTTAAAATAAAAATAATACGGCACAAGGCTGTATTATCTCTTCAGTATAAATATTATAGTAGAATTTATCCTATTTTTTTAAAGAAAAGAATTTTTAAAAAGAAAATTATTATTGCATTTACAGTTATAATGAAAGTATAATGTAGTTAATCGTAAATAAAACTTGCAGGGAGATGATTTTATGAAAAATAAATGAAAATGAGCTTAGTATGAAAAAAATTCTATGACACAATAGCAGATAAATATGATTATATATTTCCTTTATCTCCTATGCAGAAAAAATTTCTGGATGAGGAAATAAAAGGAAAAAAATATACTCGATGTGGGAGCTTCCACAGGAAAAGTTACCGAATACCTTTCAGGAAAAAGGATTTCAGGTACATTCGATTGATATTAATGAAAGGCTTATAAATAAAGCTGCCCAGAAAGGCATTTCCGTTGTAAATATGAATATGCTGGCTATTGATATGCTGGAAAAGTTTGATACGATAATAAACATTGGGAATACACTTCCCACTTAAACAATAATGGAGAAATATATGAGTTTCTGGAGAAGTCCTATCATCAGCTTAATAATGGAGGAAAAATTATTATTCAGCTTATAAATTTTTCTAAATTTTTTTAAAAACAGAAGGATGAAAATAATTTTCTGGGACACTTCCTCTGATAGAAAATGAAAATGTAAAATTTGAGAGATTTTATTACCTGAATGAAGAAGGAAATATTATTTTTAAAAACAATTTTAGACAATGAAATAGAAAATGAGGAAGTTCTTTTAAATATTAATTATAATGAGTTAAAAGGTTATTTTGAAAAAAATAGGATTTAAAAAATATAAAGACATATGGTGGGTTTGATAAATCGGTATTTGATATTGATAAATCAACTCCGCTTGTAATGACGGGGGAGAAATAAGGATATAGAATTAAAAGTATGAATGGCTAAATGATGAAGCTGAAAAACATTCCCTGAATTTTTCAAGTATTCTTCAGACGGCATTGAAGGAAACGTTAGGAATATAATAATTGAAACTATTAGGAGAAAAGAAATGACACTACAGCAGTTAAGATAGTGGTTACAGTCGCAGAAAAAAAGGAACTTTGAGTGATGCGGCAAAGGAGCTGTTTATTTCACAGCCGGCATTGACTAAGGCAATAAAGGAACTGGAAGATGAAATGAATATATCAATTTTCAACAGGACAAATAAAGGAGTAATTGTTTCCCATGAAGGCGACAGGTTTCTCGGATATGCAAGACAGGTTCTGGAGCAGACAGATTTGCTGGAGGAACAGTACAAAAAAAGGAAATAATATAACAAGAAGATTTTCTGTATCTACCCAGCATTATTCCTTTGCCGTAAATGCCTTTGTAGATGTAATCAAGAAGTTTGGGGAAAACAAATACGATTTTACATTGCGTGAAACCCAGACAAATGAAATTATAGAAGATGTAAGCAAAAGAAAAAGTGAAATAGGCATCCTGTACACTTCGGGGAGCAAATAAAATTGTAATTGAGAAGATGATAAGGAGAAACAATCTGAAATTTACAGAATTATTTACAGCAAAACCTCATGTATTCATCAGTTCCAATCATCCTCTTGCAAAGAAAAAAATTATAAATCTGGAGGATTTGAAAGACTATCCTTATCTGTCTTTTGAGCAGGGAGACTATAATTCCTTCTATTTTTCAGAGGAAATATTAAGTACAATTGACAGGGATAAAAACATAAAGGTAAGGGACAGGGCAACATTATTTAATCTTGCAATCGGACTTGACGGATATACTGTAGAGTACCGGAATAATCAATAAGGAGCTGAATGGAGAAAAATATTATTGCCAGACCTCTTAACGTAGATGAGTATATAAAAAGTCAGGATTATAACACAGAAAAAAATATTGAACTGAGTATTTATGCAAAAGGTTTATGTGGGAAGCTTTTGAAGGAGCATTTGAAATATACGGAAAATACTGTAATTTAATATTTTTAGCATTTTTAATTAATTTTTGAATTTGATTTTATTATAAAAATAATTTTAAGATAGAAATATGGGAGCTGATAACAGTGAAAAAATTGTTATATTTTTAATATTGATATTTGGTATGAATGTAATGGCTCTTTTTGTACCTTGTGCAAAAAGGAGATACAAAGTGTGTAATTCGAGGTTTTTAAAGTAAATGGAGAAGTGATTAATAGAGATGAAAGCCAAGATATAGAATACATTGTACATTTTATTAATAATTTTTGCAGAAAGTGGATCAATTGAAATTATTGGACATACAGATTCTATTGGAACAAAAAGGCATAATTTGAAATTATCAATAATAAGGGCAGAAAAATGCTGCAAAAATGTTAAGAGAGTTTGGATTAAATGAAAAATTTATAATTAGTAAAAATTACAGGAGAAGGAGAAAAATTTTCCGATAGATACTAATGCGACAGTTAATGGAAGATATAATAATAGGAGAGTTGAAATTTTTATTGAAAAACATTAAATTTAAAGAACAGGTAAAATAGTTAATAGGAGTACATTAATCTATATTCAAAATTTTTATGCTTATGGATATAAATAAAAAGTTATAGTAAACTAAAAATAAATGTATTTTACAGAAAACATATATTTGTATATAATTGCTTCATAAAAATAAATAGAAAAATAAGGGAGATAAATTATGAAAACAGCAATTATAGGATATCCAAGGATCGGGGAAAATAGAGAATTAAAATTTGCTATAGAGAAGTATTGGAAAAATGAAATTACAGAAAATGAACTTCTGAAAATAGCTGAGGAGATTAGAAGAAATCAATGGTTAAAAGCAGAAGGAAGAAAAAAATTTCATTTATTCCGGGAAATACATTTTCATTTTATGACGGAATACTGGATACAATAATCCTGTTAAATGCAATTCCAAAAGCATTATAGAGATTTAGGATTAAATGAACTGAATACATATTTTGCAATTGCGAGAGGTTATCAGGGGAAAAAGGGGATGTAAAAAGCTCTTTCAATGAGAAAATGGTATAATACAAACTATCATTATATGGTGCCTGAATTAGATGATTATGCAAAAATTAAATTAAATGCAGATAAGATATTTAGTGAGCTTGAGGAAGCTAAAAAATTAGGAGTAAACACTCATCCGTCAGTGATTGGACCATTTACATTTTATAAATTGGCTAAAACAACGGGAAATAAAGATAAAAGAGAATATTTAGGTAATATTATAAATGTCTATATAGAATTATTGGAAAAAAATGTAATGAAAAATATAGAATGGGTTCAAATTGAAGAGCCGCAGTTGGTAACAGATCAGACAGAGGAAGATATAAAAGCTGTTTGAAGAAGTTTATACAGAAATTTTAAAAAAATAAGAAAGATGTAAAAGTTCTGCTTTCAGACATATTTCGGAGATGTGAGGGATTGCTATGGAACAATAATAGAACTCGATTTCGATGGAATAGGGCTTGATTTTACTGAAGGAAGAAAAACAGAAAAATTAATAGCTGAAAACGGATTTCCAAAAAGATAAAGTTTTATTTGCAGGAGTTGTAAATGGGAAAAAAATATTTGGAAATGTGATTACAGAAAAAGTTTTAAATATTCTGAATAACTTAAAGGGAAAAAGCTGAAAACATAGTAGTGACAACTTCCTGTTCATTGCTTCATGTACCTTATACTTTAAGAAATGAAGAAAAATTATCAGAAAATATACTGAAACATTTTTCTTTTGCTGAAGAAAAAATTAGGAGAATTGAGGGAATTAGGTGAATTAAGTCAAATTTTGTCAGAAAAAATTCTCTGGAAAAGACACAGGAAAATGAATTTTATATAAAAATCAGAAATCATAACTTCTAAAAGGGGCATGGAAGACAAGGAAGTCAGAGATAAAGTTGAAAAATTGACGGATAATGATTTTGTAAGAAAAAGGTACAAGAAAGGAAAAGACAGAGAATACAAAGAGAAAAAGCTGAATATTCCTTTGCTTGCAACAACGACAATAGGTTCTTTCCCTCAGACAAAGGAAGTGAAACTGAATAGAAGTAAGTTTAGAAAAATGAAATTAACAAGGAAGAATATGATAAAAATGTATTTAACTTCATAAAAGAATGTGTTAAGTTACAGGAAAAAATTGGACTGGATGTACTTGTACATGGAGAATATGAAAGAAATGACATGGTTGAATTTTTCGGAGAAAATTTGGCAGGATATGTATTTACAGAAAAAGCCTGGGTTCAGTCTTATGGAACAAGATGTGTAAAACCGCCAATAATTTTTGGAGATGTAAAAAGAACAAAACCAATTTCAGTCTTGTATTCTGAATATGCCCAGAAATTAACTGAAAAGCCTGTTAAAGGGATGCTTACAGGGCCTGTAACGATACTGAACTGGTCATTCCCAAGGGAGGATGTGTCATTAAGCGAGATGGCATTCCAAATTGGACTTGCTATACGTGAAGAAGTACTTGATCTGGAAAAGGCAGGAATAAGAATAATACAGATTGATGAAGCTGCACTCAGGGAAAAGCTTCCTTTAAGAAAGGAAGACTGGCATAAGGAATATCTTGACTGGGGATTAAAGGCATTCAGGCTTTGTCACAGTGGAGTAAAGGTAGATACACAGATTCATACACATATGTGTTATAGCCAGTTTGAGGATATAATAAAAGATATCGATAATATGGATGCTGATGTTATAACATTTGAAGCTTCAAGATCAAAAATTAACAATTCTTGATTTCTTAAAAGAAAAATAATTTTGAAACAGAAGTAGGTCCTGGAGTTTATGATATTCATTCTCCTAGAGTACCTTCAGTTGAAGAGATTGTAACAGCTTTAGACAGAATGATTGAAAAAATTGGAAAAGATAAATTGTGGGTAAATCCAGACTGTGGATTAAAGACAAGAGGAATTGTAGAAACTGTAAAAAGTCTGGAAAATCTTGTGAAAGCTACAGAAATTGTGAAAAGTAGATTATAGAAATATTATTAAAAAAAGTAAAAAAATGTATATATAATAAATTTATAAATAAAGGAGTTGATAAATATGTGCACAGTAAATGCACCACATAGACATGATACGGTAGGAAGTTTTTGAGAACTGAAAGACTGAAAAAGCAAGAAAAGATTTTGAAGAAGGAAATATAAATGGAGAAGAATTAACAAAAATTGAAGATGAGGAAATAAAAGAAAATTGTAGATAAAACAGATTGAACTTGGGTATACGAGTGTAACTGACGGGGAATTCAGACGTGAGTTACTGGCATCTGGATTTTTCTCGGGGATTTAATGGAATAGGACATATTCATGCCGACAAAGGATATGAATTTAATGGAGTAATTACTCGTGATGATACAGCAATTGTTACAGGGAAAAATTAGTGGTGAAAAATCATCCGTTTGTAAAGCATTATACATTTTTAAGGGATCTGGTAAAAGATAAAGAAAATGTTGAGCAAGGCTTACAATACCTGCACCTGCACAGTTTTACGCTGAGCTTATAAGAGAGGATAAGCATGTGGAGGCATTACTGAAGGCTTATCCGGATTTCAAAGGACTGGAAGATGATATTGTAAATGCCTATAAGACTGTTATAAATGATTTATATAAAGAAGGTCTTAGAACATTACAGATTGATGACTGTACATGGGGATGTCTTGTAGATGATAACTTTATTGAGTCATTTATTGAAAAAAGTGACAGGGATAAGGGAAGTAATCAGACGTGAATTTTGCAGAAAAATTTCTTAATATAAATAACAGGGTATTTAAGAATAATCAGAAAGATTTAGTAATAAATACACATGTATGCCGTGGTAATTATGATTCCACATGGTTTGGTCAAGGAGGATATGACAAGGTTGCCAATGAACTTTTCGGTAAGGAAGATGTAAATGCCTATTATCTGGAATTTGATACAGAAAGAGCAGGAACTTTTGAATCGCTGGCAAAAGGTATCAGGAGACAAGAAAGTTGTTCTGGGAGCTTATAACTTCCAAAAATCCAACATTGGAAGAAAAGGAGACAGTAATTTCACGTATAAAGGAAGCTTTCAAAAATATATTCCACTGGACAGATTATATCTAAGTCCTCAATGTGGATTTGCCTCAACTGAAGAAGGAAACAGACTTACTGAAGAACAACAATGGGCAAAACTTAGATTCATTAAGGAAATTGCAGATGAAGTATGGGAAGCTAGTAAAAATAACTGATATAAAAAGGAAGAGTAGAAAAAAATTGTTTTCTGCCCTTCCTTTTTATTATAAAATTTAAGTTAATATGAGGTTACTCAATGTGATATAAAAAAATATCAGAATATAGCATAGAATCACATAAAACAGTATAAAATCATAAAAACAAATTAGAATTACTCAACGCATTAAAGAAAAGCTAAAAATTTAATGTGTAATGCTGAGTCCGATCATTCATTGATGTACCGTGCCATTTTTACTTTTCCTAATAAACATTGCTTTTTAAAAATATGTAGAGGTATACTATTTACGTAGTTTTATTAAAAGAAATAAATAATGGAGAAGAGATATGGCTAAAGACACGATACAGGAGCTGAAAAAATATACAGCAGCTGAAAAACAAGAAAAAGAAATATATTTTTAATTTTCTTATGTCTATTAACGAGGAATGATAGCAGGAGGGATTGTTGTCCTTTATACAGTGCTGCTTGAGAAAAATCCTCACATCTGAGAAAATTCATTTTTACAGAAATAACCCCTTTAAAAATGATAACAGGACTGGCAATTTTTATACTTCTGGGACTGGCAGTGGAATTTATGCTGGCAAAGTATCCGTTAATTGGTGGAAGCGGAATACCGCAAGTAAGTGGACTTTTACAGAAAAGATACAGTTTAACTGGTTTCCCGAACTGTTAACTAAATTTTTTTGGAGGAGTTTTTGCAATAGGAACCGGAATGTCAATGGGAAGGAAGGGCCTTCCATTCATCTTGGAGCCCTAGTAGGAGAAGGATAAGAAAAATTTTTAAAAGTATCAGAAGTGGAGGAAAAATACCTTGTTACATGTGGTGCAAGTGCAGGAATATCAGCAGCATTTAATGCTCCGCTCGCAGGAACGGTATTTGCACTGGAGGAACTGCACAAATTCTTTTTCACCGTTACTTCTGATATGTGTAGCTGGTGGCAAGTGGAGGAGCTAACTATATTTTTAAGGCTTATTCTAGGTTCAGAAACAACCTTTCAGTATAACTTTATTCTGCCTAAAACAGCATCTCCGATATTTACATTAATAATAACAGTGGTATTTGCACTGGTTATAACAATTTCAGGAAAAAGCATTTTCATTTTTCTTGTATTTTTTTCAGAAAAAAATATAAGAATATAAAGATAAACAGATATTTAAGAGTATCGATTTTTATGGTTATACCATTTCTTATAGCGGTATTTTTCAAAGATGTTACCGGTGGAGGGCATCTGCTCATAGTCCGTATGTTCAAGGAAAGTGTTCCTCTGAAAATACTTGTACTGATACTGTTCCTAAGTTTTTACACAATGTTATGCTACGGAACAGGATTCCGGGAGAATATTTTTTCCAATGCTTGTTATTGGAGCATTAGTAGGGAAAATATACGGAGAGGTGCTACATACATATTTTTCATTATCTGAGGAATTTATAGTACATTTTATGCTGCTTGGAATGGCTGCATATTTTACAGCAGTAGTAAGGGCGCCGATAACGGGGATTATTCTGATTCTGGAAATGACAGGGAATTTTTCCTATCTGTTTATGCTGATTATCGTAGTTACAATGACTTATGTTTTAACGGAACTGTTTAAAATGGAACCGATTTATGAAACATTATTTGAAAATATGTTTGCGGATAAAAAGCTGAGACAGAAAAATTCCGGAGAAGAAAGCAGGATTGTGACACTGCTTATCCATGTTGGAATGAATTCGGAATTTGAAAATAAGAAAATAAAGGAACTGAAACTGCCAAAGACATTGCTTATAGTAAGTGTGAGGGCAAATGGAAAGGAAACTATTCCTGATGGAGAAACAGTTCTTAAGAGCGGAAATCAGCTTGAATAATAACTACATACAAGACAGCAAGTGAATATGCATCAAAGTTAAAGGATGATGCGGCAAGGATAGTTTAAAAAATTTTGGAGAGAAAATATGATTTGGGAAAATAACTAAAAAATTATGTCAGGAGAAAAATGATAAAGAAACGGAAAAACTTTTTAGTGAAGGGTTATCCCTCATATTTTTGGATAATATTATAGCAGATTATTGCCGGTAAAATAAATCGAGAGCTCTTCTGGCATCTCCTCTGGCTGTACTGAAAGCAGACTGTGGTATCTGCTTTTGAACGGAACTTCTGGGAAAGGGTATTTTTCCTATTTTCACATAATGGCAGGTTTTTTCATTGCAATATTTACAGGATTGTACTTGCAGTACTGTCGTATAATTTTAAGGCAGTAAAGATACTTCTTCATCCGCTTATTGCTTCCATAAGGTCAGTACCTACTGCAGCTGTGATAATACTGTTTCTCATATGGACAGATGTTAAAAATCTTTCCATCCTTGTTTCGGTATTTATGACACTTCCGATAATTTATGTGAGCATTCTCAAGGGATTGGAAGAAGTGGATAAAAATCTTCTTGAAATGGCAAAGGTTTTCAGGATAACGGCATTAAAAAAGATAATTTACATTTATATATCCCAGATATTACCCTATTTTGAATCAGGAGGACTCAATGCCCTCGGAATAGCATGGAAATCAGGGATTGCGGCGGAAGTAATAGGGAATTCCGACAGGTTCAATAGGAGAAGTACTATACGAGTCAAAAGTCTATCTGAATACAGTAAACCTCTTTTCATGGGCGATTGTGATTATTATACTGGGGATTTATAAGCGAAAAAAGATTTTTGTTTATCTTATAAAACTTTTGCGTAAGAAAGATAGAGGAAGATAGTATGATTAGAATAAGAAATCTTTCAAAGAAATACGGAGAAAAATGTAATTTTTTAAAAGACAGGTCATTTGACCTTGAGGAAAGAAAAACAACGGCAATTATGGGAAAAATCAGGACTTGGAAAAACAACTCTTCTGAGAATACTGATGGGTCTTGAAAAGTATGATGCAGGCAGTATTAAAGGACTGGAAAACAAGAAAATAAGTGCAGTCTTTCAGGAGACAGGCTCTGTGAAAATCTGCCGGCAGTGACAAATGTTGCCATCGTATGTGAAAAGAATGTTACTTTGCAGGAAATACAGAAAGGAACTGGAAAATATAGGACTTTTCAGGGAGTACAGAAAAAGCCTGTTAAGGAACTGAGCGGTGGAATGAAAAGACGGGTGGCAATAATAAGGAGCATTATGGCTGATTCGGATATTGTAATATTTGATGAGCCTTTTAAGGGACTGGATGTGGAAACCAGAAAAACTGTTATTGAGTATCTGAAGGAAAAATTAAAGGACAGAACAGTAATAATGGTTACACATGATATAGATGAGCGTTGGCATTAAACTGCAAAAATAATAAACTTAAAAATAAGGAAGGTGTGATGTAGATGAAAAAGAGATTTTTCAATGTTTTTGCACTTATTATGGTGCTTATATTCACAGTTATCAGCTGTGGGGAAAAAGAAAGAGAAAAAACAGGATACACAGGTAACACAGGAAGTGAAAAAAAGAAGATGGTGTTATTAGGTTGCTGCAATAGGGACCACCTGCAATGGGATTTGTGAAACTTTTTGCTGACAATGAAGAAGGAAAAGACTTTTAAACAAGTATGACACTAAAAATAGTGGAGTACACCTGATGAAATGGTTGCAATGATAGGGAAAGGTGAAGTTGATATTGCTCAATACCGTCAAATCTGAGCTTCAGTTCTTTACAATAAGACAGAAGGGAAAAATTCAGGTGGCATCAATTATAGCTTTTGGAATACTTTACATTGTTGAAAATGGTGGAGAAACAGTTAAAAAGTGTGGAAGGATTTGAAAGGAAAAACATTATATTTAAACGGTAAGGGGAGCAACTCCTGAAGATAGTGCTAATTACGTGCTAAAGGAAATGGTCTTGAGCCCGGAAAGATCGTCAAGCTTGAATTCAAATCAGGAGCTGCGGAGTAGTAAGTGCACTGGCAAACGATCCTAAAGGTATAGCACTTCTTAATCAGCCTTTTTGTAACAGTTGCACAGGCTAAAAATCCTAATTTGAAGGTGGCATTTGCATTGGCTGACGAATGGGATAAAGTTCCGGGGAACTAAAAAGGTTCGTAAGTATCAGGAGTAATAGTATTTAATAAGGAATTTGCAGAAAAGAATCCTGAAAAAGTAGCAAATTTCCTGAAAGAATATGAACAATCAGTAAAAATACCTTAATAGAAAAATATAGATGAAGGGCAAAAACTTATTGGAAAATACAATATAATTCCTGAACCTATAGCTAAAAAGCAATACCTAATACTAATATTACTTTTGTTGCCGGAGAAGAAATGAAGGAAAAAATTTCTGAATACTTAAGAATATTACATGAAGGAATCCAAAAATAATTGGTGGAAAAAGTTCACAGTGATGATTTCTATTATATTCAGAAAAATAACATTTAAAAATAGCAGAATATTCATTGAATGAATTAAAAATTTAGGAAATTAAAAAGTAAAAACGATATTTATAAAACTTATGTTGAATAAATATCGTTTTTCTATTTTAGACGAGGTAATTAACTAGTATATCAATAAATTTGTATTTTATAGGATATCAGTCCTAAATCTTATTCTTTTCAAAAATAACGTGTAGTGAAGTAGTTCATGAGCATTATGGCTCATAGGTTTATCAAAAATATCTTCTGTATAAACGCTTGATATAAGGGTTTTCATGAGATTTTCTCAATGTTTTTGAAGTATCTTCAGAATTAATTACAGATATTCTCTTCTTAAGAATTTCAGTATCTCCATGGTGATAAGGCTGTCCACCTCCACCGATACATCCACCTTTACAAGCCATAATTTCTATTGCATGATAATGAGATCTTCCTGCCCTTATTTCGTTAGAAGCTTTTCTTCCTCACCAAGACCATGGGCAATTCCTATTTTTAAATCAAGGTCTCCCACTTTAACATCTGCACTTCTTACACCTTCAAGTCCTCTTACTTCTTTATAATCTATTTTTTCAAGGCTTTCTCCAGTGTACCAGTCAGCAGCAGTTCTCAAGGCAGCTTCTATAACTCCTCCAGTTCTTCCGAAGATTACTCCTGCTCCTGTAGATTCACCAGAGGTTTATCAAAGTCTTCATCTTCAAGTGCATGGAAGTTTATATTTGCATATTTTATAAGTCTTGCCAATTCTCTTGTAGTTATAACGATATCTGTATCGTAATTTCCATCTTTTGAGAATTCTTCCTGTCAGCCTCGTATTTTTGCAAGACATGGCATTACAGAAACTACAACAAGATCTTTTCTATCGATTCCTAATTCCTTTGTGTATATATTCTTTGCAACAGCAGAGAACATTTGCATTAGCGATTTTGCAGAAGAAGGAATATCTAGAAGATCAGGGAAATTATGTTCAAAGAAATTTACCCATGCTGGACAGCAGGAAGTAAAGCAGAGGTAATTTTACAGTTTTATCTCCGGCTTTATATCTTGTAAGTCTGTCAAGTAATTCTGAAGCTTCTTCCATTATAGTTAAATCTGCTGCGAAATCTGTATCAAATACTTTGCTGAATCCAAGTTTTCTAAGTGCAGCAGCCAATTTTCCAGTAACTCCTGTACCTGCAGGATATCCAAATTCTTCTCCCTAAAGCAGTTCTTACTGCAGGGGCAGTCTGAACAATAACTGTTTTCTTAGGGTTTGCAAGTGCAGCAAGGACATCCCATGTTGCATCTCTTTCAACAAGGGCTCCTGTAGGGACATACAGCAACACATTGGCCACAGAAAGTACATACTGAATCTTTAAGATCCATTTCAAGGGCTGTAGAAACAACAGCGTTGAATCCTCTGTCAATTGCTGAAAGAACACCGACAGTCTGCACTTCATTACACATAGTTTCACAACGTCTGCACATTATACATTTATCCTGTCACGTATAATTGATTTTTGTAGCATCTTTTCTGTAAGTAGATTCTTTACCTTGATATTTTATTTCTCTTATACCAAAAGATATTGCAAGATTCTGAAGTTCGCATTCTCCTGATTTCTGACAAGTCAGACAGTCTTTAGGGTGATCTGAAAGCATAAGTTCCAGAACTGTTTTTCTGGAATTCAGTACCCTTATAGAGTTAGTACAAACTTTCATTCCTTCAAATACAGGAGTTGAACATGCTGGTGCAAGATTTCTTTTTCCTTCTACTTCAACAACGCAGACTCTGCACGAAGCAACCTTGTTTACACATCCAAAATCCTTTAAATTTAGGTAGCATAGAGTAGGAATATTGATTCCTACTTCTTTTGCGGCCGTATGTATCGTAGTTCCTGCCGGAACCTGTATATGCTTATCATCTATAATAACATTTACCATTTTTATCATCCATAATATATCTGCTCCTTTACTAAGCTCTATCTATTGCGCTGAACTTGCATGCATTATAACAAGCTCCACATTTTATACAAGCATTCTGATTTATTTCATGTTTAACTTTTACTTGTCCACTTATACAGCTTACAGGACATACTCTTGAACATGCAGTACATCCTATACATTTTTCATTAATCATGTATCTTACTAAAGCAGTACATTTACCTGAAGGACATTTTTTGTCTCTAACGTGAGCGACATATTCATCCCAGAAATTATGCATAGTTGACAATACAGGGTTTGGAGCAGTCTGTCCTAATCCACAGAGTGAAGTATCTTTAATTACATGAGATAATTCCTGAAGTTTATCTAAATCTTCTTCAGTTCCATTTCCAGAAGTTATTTTTTCAAGAAGTTCAAGCAGTCTTAAGTTACCTACTCTACAAGGAGTACATTTTTCCGCATGATTCATCAACTGTAAAGTCAAGATAGAATTTAGATACGGAAACCATACAGTCATCTTCATCCATAACTATCATTCCACCTGATCCCATCATGGATCCTTTTTTTCCTTTAAAGTGTCAAAATCAATAGGAGTATCAAGATCTTTTTGCAGTCAGACAACCTCCTGAAGGTCCTCCTGTCTGAACAGCTTTAAAGGCTTTACCACCTTTAATTCCTCCTCAATTTCATATATAACTTCCCTAAGAGTAGTTCCCATAGAGGTTTCTATCAATCCTATGTTATTTATTTTTTTCCTGCAAGGGCGAAAACTTTTGTTCTCGGTGAACTTTTGTTCCCATGTTTTTAAATACGCCTTCTTCATCATTTATAATAAATGGAATATTGGCAAATGTTTCAACATTGTTTACGTTTGTAGGTTTTCCCCAGTAACCACTTTCAGCAGGGAATGGCGGTTTTGTAGTAGGTTCTCCCCTTTTTACCTTCCATAGAGTGTATAAGTGCAGTTTCTTCCCCACAGACAAATGCTCCTGCACCATATTTTATTTCTATGTCAAAGTCGAATCCTGAATCAAATATATTTTTCCAAGAAGTCCTCTTTCCTTTTGCAGCTTTTATTGCCATTTGTAATATTTTTTTACAGCAAGAGGGTATTCAGCTCTTATGTATACAAGTCCTTTGTTTGCACCTATAGCGTATCCACAAATTGCCATAGCTTCAACTACTGAATGGGGGATCTCCTTCTAGGATTGCCCTGTCCATGAAAAGCTCCCGGATCTCCTTCATCTGCGTTACAAACAACATATTTCTGGTCAGATTTATTGTTTAATGCAAATTGCCATTTTTAATCCTGTAGAGAATCCACCTCACCACGACCTCTAAGTCCTGAATCCTTTATAATATCCACTACTTCCTGGCTTGTCATTCTTACAGCCTTTTCAAGAGCTTTATATCCTTGATGACAGATATAGTCATTTATGTCTTCAGGATTAATTAAACCACAGTTACGTAAAGCTATTTTTTTCTCTGTTTTTGTAAAAATTAAGCTGATCTGAATTCTGGATAACTTCTTTGTATCCGGATCCTTATATAAAAGTTTTTTTAACTGTTTCATTTGCAATCAAATCTTTTTGCTACTATTTCATCCACATCGTCAGGCTTAACTTCTGCGTAAAATGTATTGTCAGGGCATTATCTTAACGATAGGTCCTTTTTCACAGAAACCGACACATCCTGTTTTAACGATTCTTATTTCATTTTTCTAAACCAAGTTCTTTTACTTTATTTTGCAGATTTTCCAATATCTTATCATTCCCGGAAGACATACATCCTGTCCCACCACATACTATAACTTCTTTTCGATAAGTTCTGCTATTCTCCACATCTGTTATGATCTTGTTTAAATCATTTTCAGAAGTAATTCGTAACATAAAATTTCCCTCCATCTTTACAGCGATTTAAAGTATAGTTATTAATTCTAATATTCTGCTAAAATCTTTTGCTACATCTCCAGGTTTCACTTTCTGATAAACCTTGTCTCCGACAAGAACAACAGGAGCTATTGCACATGCACCTACACATCTTAGTGCATCCATTGAAAATTTTCCGTCATATGTTGTTTCACCAGGTTTTATCTTCAGCTGTTTTTCAAATTCTTCCAGCACTTTATCTGCCCCTTTGACATAACAAGCTGTTCCCATACATACTGAAATAGGATGTTCTCCTTTTTGGAATCATGGTAAAGTAAGAATAAAAACTGACTACACCGTAAACATGGGCTAAAGACTCATCCAGCTCTTCAGCGATAAACGCCTGTACGTCTGAAGGCAAGTATCCGAATATACTTTTGAGCCTTATGCAAAACAGAAATTAAAGCACCTTCCTTTGTGTCCAATGAATCAATAAAATCTTTTCAGTTCTTTGAAGCCCTGATCCTTTATTTTTATTAGTACAGTTACACATTTTTCGTCCTCCTTGTTTTTAAAGTGTTTCCTATATTTTAATTATACCCCGCTTTTTATTAGTAGTCAACAAATTATAAAAATCACTTGTTTTTTTGTAAATGCAAGTATTCTTTGTTTTTATTGAATATAAAGGGATTGAGGTGTTATTTTCAAAAAGAAATTATTTTTCAATTGATTATCAAATATTTTTGTTTTTATCTATTTTCAAATAAAAGGATATTAAAGGTTTATGGAAATAATTACATTACATATGTTATTGTATAAACTAAAATAAAATTGCAGAAAAATAACGTAAATAATGGTTTTGGTTTTTAGTAAAAATTATAAAAAAGAATTTTTTTATAAAAAAATATCTGATAATAATGTCATCGTAATTAATATTAATAAAAATACAATTTATAATTTGATTTTTCACTTTTCAGAATATAATTATAGGGAGAAAAAAATAATGCCTTGATTAAATGGAAGGAGGTTATAGCCATCTATTTTGGAGTAAACGGGAAAAAAATATTAAATAAAAACAGAATTGACATAAAAATGGAAAAATTTCAGAGGAAGAATAACAGAAGGAGAGCATGAATGATAGGACTGGAAATATTAGATGAATTTTTAAAAAAAGGCTTTGCAGAAAGCCTTACAGTAAAAGTAGTATCCTTAAGACTGGTACTGGCAGTGATTTTTGGAGGAATGGTAGGATATACAAGGGAAAAGAAATAATAAACCTGCAGGGTTTAGAACACATATACTGGTATGTTTTGGTGCCGCTATAATATCGATGGTACAGGATCAGCTAAGATTGAATATTATGGAACTGGCAAGAGCAAATGTTGAAATAGCATCAGTTGTAAAGACTGATTTAGGAAGACTTGGAGCACAGGTTGTAAGTGGAATAGGATTTTTAGGTGCAGGAAGTATAATGAAGGAAAAAGGTGAAACTGTCGGTGGAATGACCACTGCAGCAGGAATATGGGCAACAGGATGTGCAGGACTGGGAATAGGATGGGGATTTTTATAATCTTGCTATTCCGGCAATAGTATTCATGCTTTTTATACTGGTTCTCTTCAAAAATTTGAATCTAAAATTGAAAAATTATATCATTGAATTTTGAAATAAAAAATTTTTAAGCGAAAAAGGACTATGAAAAGGAATTATGGATGTATTTGAAATACTCAGCAAAAAGCTTATAAGAATAATACAGATAAACAAGCATCGGGGTTGATGATACTGTTTTTATTACAGTAAATATAGAAGAAAGCATAATAAATATATCTGATGTGGTTGCGGCTCTTACTGCACTGAAAAACTGTGGAGCAGGTGAAAAAAACAGCCAGTTAAGGCTTGATATAGGGAAATATTAAAAAGACCTTGGAGAGGGTCGGAAAAACTACTACTTTTTATAATATAAGGATGGTTTTTATGAAAAAAATTTTTAATTTTACTGCTTACGATTTTTTTGGGACTATGACGTTTTTCTGAAAAATGTGGATATCGTTATAAAAAATGCCACTGTTCTGACAATGGATGCTAAAAAAACTGTTATTGAAAATGGAGTTGTCGCTATAAAAAATAATGCGATTGTGGAAGTGGGAAACGGGGAGCTTCTGTCAAAATATAAAGGTAAAAAGACAATAGATGCAGAGAATGACATAGTAATGCCTGGATTTATAAATACACACACTCATGTGTCAATGGTAGCTTTCAGATCTTTGGCTGATGATGTTCCTGACAGATTGAGCAGATATATATTCCCGCTTGAAAATAAACTTGTCAGCAGAGATTTAGTTTATAAAGGTGCAGTATATGGAATACTTGAAATGGTAAGTACAGGAACAACAACATTTGCTGATATGTATTATTTTGAGGATGAAGTGGCAAAGGCTGCTGAACTTATAGGAGTACGTGGAGTTTTAGGGGAAACAGTTATTAAAAATCCTGTTGCTGATGCAAAGGAACCTTATGGCGGAATAGAATATGCGGAAAAATTCATTAAACAGTATAAAAAAATAGTGAACTAGTAACTCCTGCATTTGCACCACACGCACCATATACAGTGGATGAAGAACATCTGAAAAAAGTTACTGAACTCTCTCAAAAATATAATGTTCCTGTACTTATGCATGTTGCCGAAACAGAAAATGAAGTTAAGCAGATAAAGGAAAAATATAATATGACAGTTGTGGAATACTTAAATTCAATAGGACTTTAACAGATAAAGTAGTTGCAGCCCATGTTATTTTTGCAGATGACAATGACATAAAAAAATTTTAAAGGAAACTAATACAGGAATTGCACATAATATGGTTGCAAATATAAAATCTGCAAAGGGTGTATCTCCTGCACTAAAAAATGTATGATGATGGATTAAGAATAGGATTAGGAACAGACGGACCTATGAGTGGAAATACACTGGATCTTGTGAGTCAGTTTGGATATGTAGCAAAGGTGCACAAACTTGCAAATAAAAACAGAGCGGCAATGCCTCCTTATAAAGTAGTGGAAATGGCAACAATGGGAGGAGCAAGAGCCCTTCATATGGAAGATAAGATAGGTTCATTGGAAAAGGGAAAACTGGCAGACATTATAATTATTGATACAAAATCCCTGAATATGCAGCCAATTTATGACCCTTATTCTGCGATAGTTTATTCCATGCTTCCTACAGATGTAAAAAAACAACCATTATAAACGGTAAGATTATAATGGAAAAACAAGAAAAATAAAAACTTATGATGTGAAAAAGGCGAGAGAGGCTTTAAAGGGACTTGAAGAAACTGTAAAAAAAGGAAGCAAGTAAGTTATAAAAATATTTTATTATAATTAGATTTATCATAAAATAAAATAGGGAGAAAAATATGAGCTTCTAATAAAGAATATCTAGATTTTTATACTGGAACAGCTGACTGGAATAGAAGATATAAGTTACAGGGCAATGATGGGTGAATATATACTGTACTATAAAAAAATAAAGTTATTGGAGGGTTATATGATAACCGATTTCTCTTGAAAATAACAGAATCATCAGAAAAATTATGCCAAATGCTAAAAATAGAAATACCGTATGAAGGAGCAAAAGGGATGTTGTTAGTTGATGATTCTGAAAGTAAAGAACTTCTGACGGAACTGTTTGAAAAATGTATGAGGAACTGCCGATGCCTAAAATAAAAAGAAGAAATAAAAAGATTTAACAACATAGAATATAAATAAAAAGTTGAAAAATTATAAAATGTAACAGAGTATTTAAAAATATAACGAGGGGAAAAAGTGAAAATAAGGGATTATCTTGGAGAAACGACTTTATATGAGAAAAAGGAAAAGGTAGAAAAGAATAAAGTAAAAAAATTGGTTGAAAAACAGTAAGTGCATTTGCAAACGGAAAAGGTGGAATGTTAATTTTTTTGGAATAAATGACAATGATAAAATTATTGGATTGGAAAATTATAAAGAGGATTCAGAATTTGTAAGTGAGAAAATAAAGACACAGATAGATCCGATTCCAAATGTAGAGATAGAATTTATAAAAGAAAAGGATAAATATCTGCTTTTAGTTCAAATTTATTCAGGAAATCAGACTCCTTATTACTATGTTGGAAATGGATCAAGACAGGCATTTGTAAGAATTGGGAATGAAAGTGTAACTGCAAAGAATCATGAACTTAATAACTTAATTTTAAAAAGGATGTAATCAGACATATGACAGTATCAGTTCAAATATTGACTATGAGAAAGCATCATTTTCTAAATTAAAAGCAAGTTATTATCAGAATACAAAACAAGAATTTTTAAATTCGGATTTTGAATCATTTGGTTTGTTAAAAAGAAGGAAAAATTAACTAATGCAGGAGCATTGTTAGCAGATGAAAAATTATTGTATCAATCAAGAATATTTTGTACAAGGTGGAATGGACTTGATAAAACTTCTGGAAGAATGGGAAGCACTTGATGATATTGAAGTAGAAGGAAGTATACTGTATCAGTTAGAAGAAGTTTTTGAGATTTATAAGAGTGAATAATAAAAAAATGTGGAAAAAACTGAAAATAGACGTATTGAAATGCCTGATTATCCTGAAAGAGCTATACAGGAAGCTCTGGTAAATGCAATTATACATAGAGATTACAGTATAGTCGGAAGTGAAATACATGTAGATATTTATGATAATAGACTGAAATTTATTCTCCGGGAGGAATGTTTGATGGAACTTTTATTCAGGAAAAGAAATACAGATACAATTTCTTCTAAAAGAAGAAACCCTATAATTACAGATTTATTTGCTAGAATTCATTTAATGGAAAGACGTGGAAGCGGTTTAAAGAAAATCCGTGATGATTTTAAGAATTCTTTTAACTATACAGAAGAAAAAGCTGTTGAATTTTTTCAGATTTTAATGAATTTAGAGTGATAATGAAAAATTTGAATTATAGTTATATTGAAAAGAAAAAGAAAAAGACAGTAAGTAAAACAGAAACTAGAAAAAGTTTAGAAATACAAATAAAACAAATAATTGAATTTGTTGAAAAAATAATGAAAATTACAAGGATAGATTTAGAAAATATGTTAAATATAAAAAGAAAGCCGTGCGAGAAATTATTAAGATATTCAGTAGAAAATAACATATTGGAAAAAAATTAGGGAAAAACTAGAAATATAAAAATATGTAAAAATAGAATCGTCGGAAAAACCGTCGGAAAAACCGTCGGAAAAAAACCGTCGGAAAAACCGTCGGAAAAACCGTCGGAAAAAAATTAAGCAACGATTTCTTAATGATTTCGTTGCTTAAAAATTATAGATTGATTTTTATATTTTGATAATTTAATTTGCTATAAGACTGCAAAGTTTTTTTGTTATCTGAAATACGATATAAATCCATTTTAGGTCTATTCTTCTTATCAAATGAATAAGATAGCTTGTAATTGGAAAAATCTTTAGTTTTTTTCATTCAAATTTATAAAAATAGATGGATTTTTCATCTTCTTTCACTTCATAATCTAATTGTGAAAGTTCAAGGGTAACTATTCCTGTTTTTAATGCTGTACGGCTATCCAGTACACTAAATGTAATAGAAGGTTTACCATTATCATTTAGAAATTTCACATAGGTAAGCCCTTTAAAAAGTTTTATCAACAGAATAAGGACATCTCAAAGTTCTTTGGATATTATATCAATATCGGAATTAAGAAACTTAAGCTAAAAAGTTAGTAAAAACAATGTAAGTATAATTTTTCATAAAAATCACTCCTGAATAATAAATTTTGTATATTTTATAATATTTTTTATAAAATCAATAAGAGAAACTATATCTAAAATTTTACATTACTTTTGGAAGTAAATCTATTTTGAAAAAAATTCTATAAATAGAATGATAAAAGGAAAAAAATAAAAATTTTTGACAAATCATAAAAAAATATGTAAATATAGATATTGAAAAATAGCAAAAATATTTACGAAATTGTGATGATAAAATTGAGATTTATGAGAATTTTTTTGAAGATAATAGAAATTAGAAGGAGAAAAATGATTGAAAAAAATGAAAATAAATTTATGTCAAAAAGTAAAAAGGCTTTTTAATATTAGTTTTATTTACAGTAATTTACTTTTTCTTTCAGGAAACAATATATCCAGTATTAGGACTTTTTGTTCTGGTTGGTTTTTGCAATGTCATCAGGAGGAATTATTCTTAATGCTCTGGAATTTTTAAATTTTCCGCAAGAGGTTATAAGCATTGTTGCTATTGTGATTTCAGGAATTGCTTTGATAATGGTGCTTATGCTTGTATTTTACTTGGGATATTTGTGCAGTAAATTTCTGAAAAAATGAATAAAAACTGTATTAGGTGGTGTAATGATAGTAATTTTTAATCTATTTTTTTGTATAAAATTTTTACAGAAACAGATGAGAATACAACAATGTTTGCACCAACAGCACGGGAAGTACACATTTTCTGTACAACTTCACATATTTTTCTATACAATTGGAGCATTTTATAGCGACAAAGTTAAAAAAATACTAGACAGAATAAAATTTAAAAAGAAAAAGTAATATTTTTATAAATCCAATTTGTTTATGGCATTTTTATCTGTTATAATTATTCTAGTGAAACAGATAAATTGTTTATAAATAGGTTGGAATTTTTTTATAAATTAAAAATAGGAGTAGGATTTATGAAAAGAAATCATAAAAAAATATAATGCTGCTTGGAACAGGGATCAAATGTAGGGAAAAAGTATAATTGCAGCAGGGACTTTTGCCGAGTATTTTATCAGGACGGGTTACAGTGTTGCTCCTTTTAAATCACAAAATATGGCACTAAATTCATATATTACAAAAGATGGAAAGGAAATGGGAAGGGCACAGGTGGTACAGGCTGAAGCAGCTAATATTGAGCCAGGAAGCATTTATGAATCCTATCTTGCTGAAACCTACAACAGACAGGAAAATCCCGGGGTTATTGTAAATGGGAAAGTATATAAAAAAATATGGATGCAAGGGGAGTATTTTGCTTACAAGCATAATCTGAAAAAGGATATAATGGAAGCATATAATCATATAAGGGAAAAACTTTTGATATATGTGTCCTTGAGGGTGCAGGAAGTCCCGGCAGAAATTAATCTGAAGGAAGATGATATAGTAAATACAGGAATGGCAGAAATGGCAGATTCACCAGTACTTCTAGTTGCGGATATAGACAGGGGCGGAGTATTTGCCGCCATATATGGAACGGTTATGCTCCTTGAGGAAAATGAAAGAAAACGTATAAAAGGTGTAATTATAAATAAATTCAGGAGATAAGAGCCTTCTAACCTCCGGAATTGAAATGATAGAAAAAGCTGACAGATATTCCTGTACTTGGAGTTGTACCGTTTGTTCCTCTGGGAATAGAAGAGGAGGACAGTCTCGGAATAGACAAGTATAACGAAAAGAAAGAAGGGAAAATAAGGATATCAGTCATTAAGCTGAAACATATATCAAACTTTACTGATATAGATGCACTCAGCCACTATAATGATGTTTCATTGAAGTATGTAACAAAAAGTTCTGAACTGGGAAATGAAGACATTATTATAATTCCAGGTTCTAAAAATACTGTGGAAGATATGAAAGACCTGATTGAAAAGAATATAGGCAGGGAAATAGTAAGGATTGCCAAAAAGGAACTCCAGTTTTTGGAATTTGTGGAGGATTTCAGATGATGGGTCAGAAAATAATGGATCCGGAGAAAATAGAGTCAGACTTGAATGAAATTTCAGGATTGGGACTGCTGGATATTGAAACTGTGATGAAGTCAGATAAAACAACAACCCAGTATAAAAATACAGTAAAGAATGTATCAGGAATACTGGCAGGAACTGAAGGAATGGAAATAAAGGGATATGAAATACACGAGGGATACAGTTATCCTGTAAATGAAAAATGAAGAAAACAATAATTCAGAAAATATATTAAAAAAATGATACAGGCTGTCTTTTTGGTGATGAAAAATCTAAAAGGAACAGTAAAAGACAATGTTGCAGGGACATACATTCATGGAATATTTGATAATTCAGAGTTTACTAATCATTTTCTTAATGAAGTCAGAAAACTTAAGGGACTTGATAGAATAGACGAAAATTTCAGTTACAGTGACTACAAGAACAGGGAATATGACAAACTGGCAGAGGTTCTGAGGGAAAAATATTGATATTAAGAAAATATATGAAATAATGGGATGTGAATAAATTGATACTTGTAATGAAAATATGGATTGCCTATGTGCTTGATCTGATATTTGGCGATCCACAGAATATTATTCATCCTGTGCAGGTTATAGGAAAAATGATAAGTTCAGGAGAAAAAATTTTTATTAGGGGAAAAAATAGCAGCTTAAGTAGAAGATATAAATTTTTTTGCAGGAATGGTACTTAATATTACTGTAATTTCAGTAACTTATGCAGTGACTTATCTGATTTATAAATCTTCAGAAAGGTCAATAATATTTATGATTGCTGAAATTTATCTGATGTATACAATATTTTCAATAAATTCACTTGCATGGGGAAGGAAACAGGGTTTACAATATACTGAAGGAAGGGAATATAGAAAAAGGCGAGAAAAAGACTTGTCATATCTTGTGTCCAGAGATACGGGAAGCAATGGATGAAAAATGATTATAAAAGTACAATGGAAACAATTTCTGAAAAATACAGTGGACGGAATAGTTGCACCCTATGTTTTTATATGTTTCTTGGAGGACTGCCGTTATCAATGGCATATAAGGCTATAAATACACTGGATTCAATGGTTGGATACAAAAATGAGAAATATATTGATTTTGGGAAATTTTTCTGCAAAAAGTTGATGACGTGGCGAATTTTATACCTGCAAGAATTACAGGAATTTTTATAATTTTAGTAAGTATGATTTTGGGATATAATGGCAAGAAGCATGGAGAATATTTTTCAGGGACAGGAAAAACCACAGTAGTCCTAATTCTGCCCATTCTGAAGCGAGTGTAGCGGGGGCTTTGGGAGTGCAGTTTGGAGGAAGAGTTTCCTATTTTGGAAAAAGAAGTTGATAAACCGACAATAGGAGATAAGAAAAAGGAATTTGAAATAGAAGATATAAAGAAAAATATAAAAAAATAATGTATGCTACAAGTTTTTGAGTTTGGTAGTATTTTCAGCAATATTGTGAGGGGATTTATTTCTTACTTTCAGGAAAAATAAAACTGGGAAATATACCCACATTGCAGGCAGAGTTTGAGTAAAATAAATGATTACAAAAAAAGGAGATGAAAATGGATTTTCATGGTGGAAATATTTACAAAAGTATTCAGGGAAAAATATAAAGGAAATACTGGATTACAGTTCCAATATAAATCCATATGGTATACCTGAAAGTTTAAAAAGCAGAATAATTAAAAATCTTGAAATTCTTGAGAGATATCCAGATCCTGATTATGTTGAGCTGAGGGAAAAAGCTGGCTAATCTGAATAATGTTAATCTGTCGGATATTATATTGGGAAATGGGGCAACTGAAATTATATTTTTATTTATGAAGGTAATAAATCCAAAAAATATTAATAGTATCACCTACATTTTGGAGAGTATGAGAGGGCAGTAAAGGCAGTAGGAACGTCTAGAAATTCAATTGATTTGAGCTGTTCTGATGATAATAAGAATATTGAAAAATAAAGAAATTGAAATAGAATATTTTGAACTTAAGGAAAGTGATGATTTTAAGCTGAATATAGGCAATCTGAAAAATCAACTTGAGAAGAAATATGATTTATTAATAATATGTAATCCAAATAATCCCACAGGAAAGTTTTTAAAAACTTGCTCAAACAGAAGAAATATTGAAGGAATGTAATAAATACGATACGAAATTGTTTATAGATGAGTCCTTTATTGAATTTCTGGCAGATAGAATGAAGGAAAGTATTATTAATACTGAGGAAAAATAAAAAGAATTTATTTGTAACAAGGGCCTTTTACAAAAGTTTTTGCTATTCTCGGTTTTAAGATTGGGATATGGAATGTATTTTTGATAAGGAACTTGAACAGAAAAATATCTGAAAAAGAGCCATGGAGTGTAAATAATATTGCAGAGTTGGCGAGGTCTTTACAGTGCTTGATGATACCGAATATATAGAAAAACATTAAAATGGATAACAAAAGAGAAAAATTTATATGTATGAAAAACTGAATGAAATTTCAGGAATAAAGGTTTATGAAACAGAAGTAAATTTTATTACCGGAAAAATAGATGAAAAACTGTTTTTAGAAGGACTGAATGTGAAGATACTGAGGGAAAAATGCTTGAACAGGGAATACTTATAAGGGATGCTTCTAAATTTTAAATTTCTGGATGAAAGATTTTTCAGGCTGGCAATAAAGGATAGAGCAAGTAATGATAGGGTTATTGAGGCAATGAAGGAGATTTTTCAAACTAATTAAACGTTTTTAATTCACAAAGCAAAAATCCACCCATTCTTTTGTAAAAATAACACTTAATATATATGAAAAATATTGAATATTTTTGTTATTTAGTATTCGAATTGGAGCAAAAATATGATATAATAACAAGGTATAATCTAAAAATTATAGTTGCCCATATAGGAATAATTCACATCTTACCAGGATATTATTTTGTTGAAGAATTTTTTCCGGCTACTGAAAAATTTTAAATAGATGATAAATAACAAAAAAATGCAAATTATGACTGATGGGTATATTTATTTTGATTATATTAATTTGATATAAATTAAGTAAGGAGTTTAACAAACATGTTTACAGGAAAAACAGGAGTAGTAATCTCGGGGGCTGATACTATAGAAGTCAGATTTGGGGATGAGATGGAATTTGACGATCTTGAGCAGGGAGAACCACGTGTATTATATGAAAATGAAATATATGAGGGGGATTTAGAATTTTCTGAAGAACTCTATGAAGATAATGATGAGGATAAAAACAGAAAAAACGGCTTTATAAAGTTCATAATCCTTATTCTGCAAAAGATATAAAAATACAATGACGTCTGGATGTATGGCGGAATGGTTTCAGATTTTGATGGGGAAAATGGTAAATTGGAATATAATTCCATGTTTAAATTATTTTCTAAATTTTGGAAGAAGATTTTCCATTATCAACAGAATATCAGACAACATTCTATCTGTTATGAAATCTGCAGGGTCTGGAAGTTTATGAAGATGATGTTCAAAAACAATGGTAAAAATATATTTGAAATATTGCCAATAGTTGATTATAACAGTAGTTTTGAAAATAAGTAATTAAAAATTTTTTGGAGGAATAATAATGAGAATGAGAAAAATGTATTTAATGATGATGCTTTTAATGGCAGTATCTTTTCTAAATTTTTGGAAAAGTTATAGGAGACAATGAAGATGAATATCAGTGGGGGAAAAACTTTCATTGTTCATGATGTAAATTTTTGAGATTAGGGATGATGACACATTGAGAATAACAGGAACTCTTGAAAAAAATAAAAGAGGATCATAAGTATAAGAAGATTTATATAGAATTTCCATGTTACGGAAGATATGAAGATTATGATGGAAAAATATAAGAAATAGATACAGAATATCAATACCAGGGAAAATTAAAAGTTGGAGAAAAATGTATTTTGACAGTACAGTTGATATAAGTGACATGAGAAGAAAATATTCCTAAGGATGGAGAATTTCAAAGATTGACACACTGTCTTCTAGATCTTTCAAGTAATATATATTAATTATTTATAGAGATAGAAATAAAAAGTTCGATAACCCAAGAAATGCTAAATTAATTAGCTTTCTCAGGATATCGAATTTTTTTATCCAATAATGTATTTTTATTATTTTTGGTAAGAAAAGGGGAAGCCCTTTTTTAGCTTCCCTGAATATTTTTTTATTAATCCCATCCTTTCATAAATCCAAGTGAGAATCCTAATTCACTATTTGAGTTCACACTTCCACTTATTTTAAGTACTGCCCTTCCATTTTTAGAGGCTCTTGTATAACCTACTGCAACTGCTGTCTGCTGCTTATAAGCACTTATTGAGCCTCCTATTGCATTTTCACCGTGGTTTATTACCTGAGGTATACCTGCCATTGCCATAGCTGAGCTGTACCTGCATCAGCACCTCTTTTAAATCCTCTAAGTTTATTATCAATATCTTTAGTTCCAGCTACTTCGTTTCTTACAGCTGCAAGCTGTGCTTCAGTAGCTACTCTTCCAACAGTTCCATCTTCATCTAAATTATCAAGGGTAACATTTGATGCTCCTGTAATTGTTCCAGTATTTGCATCATTTACGTTTACTGTACCGAATGAAGGTGTGTCAGACATAGCAACCTGAATATTATTACCGCTTATAGAAGTAGTAATATTTTTATTATCTCCAGTTATGCTAACTCTGCTTTCCCAAGAGTAGCCGCATGATCAGTTCCTGTATCAGCTCCAAATGTAATTGGAGAATTCTTAACTGCATCAAGCTGTGCCACATTTACTGCATCATTCGGATTTACTCCTGCTCCAAGGTTACTTATAGTTTTTCCGCCTGCATTGATTCCGTTAGAATTCATGCTAGGTCCGTTGTTAGTAACGCTTACGCTATCTACAACAATATCTCTCTTAGTAGCTACTGTATATTCATTTCCACCAGTAGCATTTGTAGATACTATAACATCAATATTGTCTCCTGCTACAACTGTAGTTCTTTGGTTTTGCGGCGTTATTTACTGGAGCCTATTGCATCGTGGATATTATTATGTCCTGTTCCACCAATATTATTTGTAGTAATTGTTCCATCCGGATTCAGTATAGTATTTCCACCAATTGAGTTTTTTAATACTGTCAGCAACACCATGAAGTTGACTTCCATTTACAGCATCTTTACTAGTAGCTGTTATATCTCCGTTTGCAACATTTGTTACTTTTTATTTCCTGCGTCTATTCCTGCTTTAGTTACTGAAGGTCCACCATTGATAGTAAGTCCGTTATCATCAATCTTAGTGTCTCCCGTTTTAACGCTTCCGTTAGTTCCTAAATCAATATTTTCAGCAAGTTTTACATTTAGAGTATTTGTAGCACTGTCTGCTTCCACTCCAATATTTCCACTTGTAAGGTTTCCAGTTGCTCCACCTTTTATATTCAGAGTTTCTCCAAGTTTTCTATCAATATTGTTACCGCTATCTCCTGTAAATGTTATAGGGATTATTAACAGCAGCATTCAGATTGTTAATTGCATTTGTATTGTTTGCAATATTCTGAGCATTATTATTTATAGAAGTTTGAAGGTTAGTCTGCACATCGTGAAGTTGTCCACCATTTATTGCATCTTTACTTCCAGCACCAATAGTTCCGTCTGCAACATTTGTTACTTTCTTGTTACCTGCATCTACTCCAGCAGATGTTATACTAGGTCCGTTTACAATAGTTAATCCACCATTGTTCAGTAAAGCGTCTCCAATTCTTAAAGACTCCTGCAGGTCCAAGGTTTAGGTTAGGCGACAAGTTGTAAGTAAAACTTGTTTCCAGTTGCATCATAGCTTATTGCTATATTTCCGTCAGTATTTTCAAAGTCAATGTTTTCATCTTTTGCAATTCTATCTTTTGCTCCTCCGTTTGCACTTACAGTAAATGCTCCGGCGTTTATAGTGTTCTGAACATCGTGAAGCTGTCCACCATTAACTGCCTCTTTGCTTCCTGGGGCAATAGTTCCATCAGCAACATCAGTAATTTTATTGTTACCAGCATTAATTCCTGAGTTATTTATAACTACATTCCCTGCTCCGGCTGGAACTGTTACGCTGTCAAAATTAACATCTCTCTTAGTAGCTATAGTAAAGTCTTTTCCAGCTTGAGTGATTGCGATATTATCTCCATCGATAAATTTAACAGTATTTCCACCTTCAACTTTTTCTGCAGTACCATTATTAGCTACTACATTCCATGCCGCTGTATCTTTGATTTTCTGTATTCCTACTGGATCTAAGTTGTCAAGTTTGTTTGTTGCCGCGTTATTTATCTTATCTTTTGTAGCTTGTGTCAAGTCTAATGTTACATCATCATTTGTTGCATTAGATGTTAAGTATGTTCCGTCACCTTTAACATTGAACTTGATTCCGCCAGTTTTGTCTAAAGATTGAGTATTTGTAGTTCCTGTATCTCCTCAAGTGAGATAGTATTGCTTGAAAGAGTAGTTACTTTATTTATCTTATCTTTAGCATCCTGAGTCAGGTCTAATGTTACATCAGTTCCAGTTGCAGTTGATGTTAAGAAGTTAGTATCTCCACTCTTAATTCCTAATTTAATTCCGCCAGTCTGATCAAGAGTTTGAGGCGTAGTAGATGTACTGTCTCCTGAAACAGTTACAGTATTTTTGCTTAATCCGTAAAGTTGACTTCCATTTACTGCATCCTTACTTGTAGCTGTTACATCTCCAGCTGCAACATTTGTTATTTTTCTTGTTAGCCGCATCTATTCCGGTAGCACTAATTTTTGGTCCACCATTATTAATAGTTACGCTGTCAAATTTAACGTCTTTCTTAGTTGCGAAAGTAAAGTCTTTTCCATTTTGTGTAATTTCAATGTTGTCTCCTGCATCAAATTTAACTGTATCTCCATTTTTTACATCTTCAACTGAAGGAGTATTAACTGTTCCTGTTGATGCAGTTGATGTTACTTTCCATGCAGAACTGTTTATAGCTTTTGCTACATCCTGTGTAGTCGCTATTCCATCTTTTCCTACAGTTCCGTCAGCTCCAGTTTTTCCATCAGCTCCGGCTTTTCCGTCAGCTCCAACTGCCAGTGTTCCTAAGTTTACATCGTGCTTAACAACTCCGTTTGGTCCAACTGTTGCTGTTGTATTGCTTCCATTTACAAAGTCAAGTCCGTCTGACAGTTTAACTGTTTCAGTGCTCCACCATTTTGCTTTATACTTGATTGTAGCTGCTGCTCCTGCATTATTTATTGCAGTATTTAACTGACCTAAGTTAACTGCATCGTTATTAGCAGTACCATCAGCCAGGTTAGATATTTTCTTGTTACCAGCATCAATACCAGTAGAACTTAATTTTGGTCCGTTGTTGATAGTTACGCTGTCAAAAGTAACATCTTTCTTAGTAGCGAAAGTGAAGTCCTTTTCCAGCTTGAGTGATTTCGATATTGTCTCCATCAATGAACTTAACAGTGTCTCCACCTTGTACTTTTTCAGCAGTTCCACTATTAGCAACAACATTCCAAGCTGCAGTATCTTTAATTTTTTGTACTCCAGTAGGATCCAAATTATCCAGCTTGTTAGTAGCCGCATTGTTTATCTTATCTTTAGTAGTCTGAGTCAAGTCTAATGTTACATCATCCCCAGTTGCACTTTGATGTTAAGTATGTTCCATCACCTTTAACATTGAACTTGATTCCACCTGTTTTTGTCTAAAGATTGAGTATTTGTAGTTCAGTATCTCCTCCAAGTGAGATTGTATTGTTTGAAAAGAGTAGTTACCTTATCTATCTTAGCTTTAGTATCAGATGTTAAATCTAATGTAATATCAGTTCCTGTAGCAGTAGAAGTTAAGAAGTTAGTGTCTCCACTCTTAACACCGAATTCAATACCACCGTTTTTGTCAAGACGTTCAGCAGTAGTAGAAGTGCTGTCCCCTGATAACTTAATAGTGTTGCTCTTTAAGTCATTCAATGCAGTAGTGTTGTTAGTTACACTAGTCTTAACATCGTGAAGCTGTCCACCATTAACTGCATCTTTACTTCCTGCACCAACAGTACCGTCAGCAACATTAGTTATTTTCTTGTTACCAGCATCAATACCAGTAGAGCTTAATTTTTGGTCCGTTGTTGATAGTTACGCTGTCAAAATTAACATCTCTCTTAGTAGCTATTGTAATGTCTTTACCAGTATTTGTAACTTCAATGTTGTCACCGTTTACAAAGTTAACAGTGTCCCCACCTTCAACTTTTTCAGCAGTACCACCATTAGTTGATACATTCCAAGCTGCGGCATCCTTAGCTATATTCTGCACAGCAGTCTTAGAAACAGACACTTCATATGTAGCATTTTTTTATCTCCTAGGTTTTGACCAGTAGAAGGAGCTACAGTAGCTATGTTGTCAGCAGCTGTTGAGCAACAACTTTTTCAGTTGATGTAGCTGTTGTAGTTGCATTATTTAGTGCGTTGTTTAACTGACCTAAGTTAACTGCATCGTTATTAGCAGTACCATCAGCCGGGTTAGATATTTTCTTGTTACCAGCATCAATACCAGTAGAACTTAATTTTGGTCCGTTGTTGATAGTTACGCTGTCAAAAGTAACATCTTTCTTAGTAGCGAAAGTGAAGTCCTTTCCAGCTTGAGTGATTTCGATATTGTCTCCATCAATGAACTTAACAGTGTCTCCACCTTGTACTTTTTCAGCAGTTCCACTATTAGCAACAACATTCCAAGCGGCAGTATCTTTAATCTTCTGTACTCCGGCAGGATCTAAGTTATCCAGCTTGTTAGTAGCCGCGTTATTTATTTTATCTTTAGTAGTCTGAGTCAAGTCTAATGTTACATCATCCCCAGTTGCACTTGATGTTAAGTATGTTCCGTCACCTTTAACATTGAACTTGATTCCACCTGTTTTGTCTAAAGATTGAGTATTTGTAGTTCCAGTATCTCCTCCAAGTGAGATTGTATTGTTTGAAAGAGTAGTTACCTTATCTATCTTAGCTTTAGTGTCTGATGTTAAATCTAATGTAATGTCAGTTCCTGCAGCAGTAGAAGTTAAGTAGTTAGTGTCTCCACTCTTAACACCGAATTCAATACCACCGTTTTTGTCAAGACGTTCAGCAGTAGTAGAAGTGCTGTCCCCTGATAACTTAATAGTGTTGCTCTTTAAGTCATTTAAAGCAGTAGTGTTGTTAGTTACACTAGTCTTAACATCGTGAAGCTGTCCACCGTTAACAGCATCTTTACTTCCTGCACCAACAGTACCGTCAGCAACATTAGTTATTTTCTTGTTACCTGCATCTACACCGGTAGAGCTTAATTTAGGTCCGTTATTGATGAGTTACGCTGTCAAAAGTAACATCTTTCTTAGTAGCGAAAGTGAAGTCCTTTCCAGCTTGAGTGATTTCGATATTGTCTCCATCAATGAACTTAACAGTGTCTCCACCTTGTACTTTTTCAGCAGTTCCACTATTAGCAACAACATTCCAAGCGGCAGTATCTTTAATTTTCTGTACTCCAGTAGGATCCAAGTTATCCAGCTTGTTAGTAGCCGCATTGTTTTATCTTATCTTTAGCTGCTTGTGCTAAATCTAATGTAATGTCAGTTCCTGCAGCAGTAGAAGTTAAGTAGTTAGTGTCTCCACTCTTAACACCGAATTCAATACCACCATTTTTATCAAGACGTTCAGCAGTAGTAGAAGTAGAATCTCCTGATAACTTAATAGTGTTACTCTTTAAGTCATTTAAAGCAGTAGTGTTGTTAGTTACACTAGTCTTAACATCATGCAGCTGTCCACCGTTAACGGCATCTTTACTTCCTGCACCAACAGTACCGTCAGCAACATTAGTTATTTTCTTGTTACCTGCATCTACACCGTGAGCTTAATTTTGGTCCGTTGTTGATAGTTACGCTGTCAAAAGTAGCATCTCTTAGTAGCTATTGTAATGTCTTTACCAGTATTTGTAACTTCAATGTTGTCACCGTTTACAAAGTTAACAGTGTCTCCACCTTCAACTTTTTCAGCAGTACCACCATTAGTTGATACATTCCAAGCTGCAGTATCTTTAATCTTCTGTACTCCGGCAGGATCTAAGTTGTCCAGCTTGTTAGTAGCTGCATTATTTATTTTATCTTTAGTAGCCTGTGTTAAATCTAATTTAACATCATCCCCAGTAGCAGTAGATGTTAAGTATGTACCGTCACCTTTTACGTTGAACTTGATACCACCAGTTTTATCTAAAGCCTGAGTATTAGTAGTTCCAGTATCTCCACCAAGTGAAACAGTGTTGCTTGAAAGAGTAGTTACTTTATTTATCTTATCTTTAGCATCCTGAGTCAGATCCAATGTAATATCAGTTCCTGTAGCAGTAGAAGTTAAGTAGTTAGTATCTCCGCTCTTAACACCGAATTCAATACCACCATTTTTATCAAGACGTTCAGCAGTAGTAGAAGTGCTGTCTCCTGATAACTTAATAGTGTTGCTCTTTAAGTCATTTAATGCAGTAGTGTTGTTAGTTACACTAGTCTTAACATCGTGAAGCTGTCCACCATTAACTGCATCTTTACTTCCGGCACCAACAGTACCGTCAGCAACGTTAGTAATTTTCTTATTACCAGCATCTACACCAGTAGAACTTAATTTAGGTCCATTATTAATAGTTACGCTATCAAAAGTAGCATCTCTTTTAGTAGCTATTGTAATGTCTTTACCAGTATTTGTAACTTCAATGTTGTCTCCATTTACAAAGTTAACAGTGTCTCCACCTTCAACTTTTTCACCAGTACCACCATTAGTTGATACATTCCAAGCAGCAGCATCCTTAGCTATATTCTGCACAGCAGTTTTAGAAACAGACACTTCGTATGTAGCATTTTTATCTCCTAAGTTTTGACCAGTAGAAGGAGCTACAGTGGCGATGTTATCAGCAGCAGTTGAAGCAACAACTTTTTCAGTTGATAAAGTACCAGCAGCAACGTTATTTATTGCGTTATTTAACTGTCCTAAGTTAACAGCATCATTGTTAGCAGTACCATTAGCAACGTTAGATATTGTCTTACCACCAGCATCAATACCAGTAGAACTTAATTTAGGTCCATTGTTAATAGTTACACTGTCAAAAGTAACATCTTTCTTAGTAGCGAAAGTGAAGTCTTTTCCAGCCTGAGTAACTTCGATGTTGTCTCCATTAAGGAATTTAACAGTATCCCCACCTTGAACTTTTTGAGCAGTTCCGCTGTTAGCAACAACATTCCAAGCTGCAGTATCTTTAATTTTTTGTACTCCAGTAGGATCCAAATTATCCAGCTTGTTAGTAGCCGCATTGTTTATCTTATCTTTAGTAGTCTGAGTCAAGTCTAATGTTACATCATCCCCAGTTGCACTTGATGTTAAGTATGTTCCATCACCTTTAACATTGAACTTGATTCCACCTGTTTTGTCTAAAGATTGAGTATTTGTAGTTCCAGTATCTCCTCCAAGTGAGATTGTATTGTTTGAAAGAGTAGTTACCTTATCTATCTTAGCTTTAGTATCAGATGTTAAATCTAATGTAATATCAGTTCCTGTAGCAGTAGAAGTTAAGAAGTTAGTGTCTCCACTCTTAACACCGAATTCAATACCACCGTTTTTTGTCAAGACGTTCAGCAGTAGTAGAAGTGCTGTCCCCTGATAACTTAATAGTGTTGCTCTTTAAGTCATTCAATGCAGTAGTGTTGTTAGTTACACTAGTCTTAACATCGTGAAAGCTGTCCACCATTAACTGCATCTTTACTTCCTGCACCAACAGTACCGTCAGCAACGTTAGTAATTTTCTTGTTACCAGCATCTACACCGGTAGAGCTTAATTTAGGTCCATTGTTAATAGTTACGCTGTCAAAAGTAGCATCTTTCTTAGTAGCTATTGTAATGTCTTTACCAGTATTTGTAACTTCAATGTTGTCACCGTTTACAAAGTTAACAGTGTCCCCACCTTCAACTTTTTCAGCAGCTCCACCATTAGTTGATACATTCCAAGCTGCGGCATCCTTAGCAATATTCTGTACAGCAGTTTTAGAAACAGACACTTCATAAGTAGCATTCTTATCTCCTAGGTTTTGACCAGTAGAAGGAGCTACAGTAGCGATGTTGTCAGCAGCTGTTGAAGCAACAACTTTTTCAGTTGATGTAGCTGTTGTAGTTGCATTGTTGATTGCGTTATTTAACTGTCCTAAGTTAACTGCGTCATTGTTAGCAGTACCATCAGCCAAGTTAGAAATTTTCTTGTTACCAGCATCAATACCAGTAGAGCTTAACTTAGGTCCATTGTTAATAGTTACGCTGTCAAAAGTAACATCTTTCTTAGTAGCGAAAGTAAAGTCTTTTCCAGCCTGAGTAACTTCAATGTTGTCTCCATTAAGGAATTTAACAGTATCTCCACCTTCAACTTTTTGAGCAGTACCAGCGTTAGCAACAACATTCCAAGCTGCAGTATCTTTAATTTTTTTGAACTCCAGCAGGATCTAAGTTATCTAACTTATTAGTAGCTGCATTATTTATTTTATCTTTAGTAGCTTGTGTCAAGTCTAATGTTACATCAGTTCCTGTAGCAGTAGAAGTTAAGTAGTTAGTGTCTCCACTCTTAACACCGAATTCAATACCACCGTTTTTGTCAAGACGTTCAGCAGTAGTAGAAGTAGAATCTCCTGATAACTTAATAGTATTGCTCTTTAAGTCATTTAAAGCAGTAGTATTGTTAGTTACACTAGTCTTAACATCGTGAAGCTGTCCACCATTAACTGCATCTTTACTTCCTGCACCAACAGTACCGTCAGCAACGTTAGTAATTTTCTTGTTACCAGCATCTACACCAGTAGAGCTTAATTTAGGTCCATTATTAATAGTTACGCTATCAAAAGTAGCATCTTTCTTAGTAGCTATTGTAATATCTTTACCAGTATTTGTAACTTCAATGTTGTCTCCATTTACGAAGTTAACAGTGTCCCCACCTTCAACTTTTTTTCAGCAGTACCACCATTAGTTGATACATTCCAAGCTGCGGCATCCTTAGCTATATTCTGCACAGCAGTCTTAGAAACAGACACTTCATATGTAGCATTTTTATCTCCTAAGTTTTGACCAGTAGAAGGAGCTACAGTAGCTATGTTGTCAGCAGCTGTTGAAGCAACAACTTTTTCAGTTGATGTAGCTGTTGCAGTTGCATTATTTATTGCGTTGTTTAACTGACCTAGGTTAACTGCATCATTGTTAGCAGTACCGTTGGCAACGTTAGATATTGTCTTGTTACCAGCATCAATACCAGTAGAACTTAATTTAGGTCCGTTGTTGATAGTTACGCTGTCAAAAGTAACATCTTTCTTAGTAGCGAAAGTGAAGTCCTTTCCAGACTGTGTAACTTCAATGTTATCTCCGTTAATGAATTTAACAGTGTCTCCACCTTGTACTTTTTCAGCAGTTCCACTATTAGCAACAACATTCCAAGCGGCAGTATCTTTAATCTTCTGTACTCCGGCAGGATCCAAATTATCTAATTTTTTTGTTGCGGCATTATCTATTTTATCCTTAACATCTTGCTTAAGTTCCATTGTAATTGTATTTCCTGCAGCAGTTGATGTTAAGTATGTTCCATCACCTTTTACAGTAAGTGTCTGGTCATGAAGACGTACGTCTGCTCCTCCAGAAGTAGTATTTCCTGCTATTTTAAGGTTTGTAGACTTTAACTGTGCTACGTTTACTGCGTCAGTATCTTCCTTACCTGCGGCAACTCCTGTAATTTGACGGGTTTTATTTGCACCGTCTCCCACAGATACTGCTGCCATATTAGCAGTTTTAGCAGTTCCTGCAAGTCCTGAGTAAACATTTGAACGGCCATCAGCCATATCAAATCCTGTTACACCTGCAGCTGTAGTTGCTTTAGATTCGCTTCCAAGAGCAACTCCATTTGCTACAGTTGCGCTTGAATCCTTACCTATAGCTACTGCATTAGTTCCTGTTGAACCTACATTTGCTTTTGTACCAAATGCGATAGAACTTTCAGCCTGTGCTTTTTGCGTTTGCACCTATTGCTGTAGCTCTAGCTGCTGTTGCCTGAGTATTGTCTCCTCTTCCTTGTTCCAATGTAGCTGTGTTGGCATTTGTAATACCCCCGATTGCGATAGCCTGTTCGTGAGTAGCGTCAGAAGCCGCTCCGACTGCGATACTTCCTCCTAATCCACCATCAGCTGTAGAACCACCTCTTGCTGCAACCCCTAAAGCAACTGATCCTGTTGATATTGTGGAAGATTGTCTACCACTACTTATAGAGTTATCTCCTTTTGCGTATGCTCCTACACCTGTTGCGATAGATGAAGTTCCTTCAGCATTAGAAAAGTAACCTAAAGCAAGACTCAGGTTTTTAGAACGGGCTCCTACCCCCATACTCATTCCCTGATAATCAGAGTATGAATTTGCCCCTATTGCAATACCTTGTGTTCCGACATAGCTTGGATCAGCATAGATGTTGTTTTGTGCAAGGCTGGTACCCATGTATGTACTGTTATCATCATTTTTATAACGGCCAATTGTTGAACCGGAATTGTTTGTAGTATTATCAACTTTAGCTTCGTGCCCTATTGCTACTGAACCTTCTGAATTAGTGCTTGCCTTATTACCAATTACAACACTGTTTTTACCAGTTTTTGTCCATTGAGTAGGTGCTCAGTGATTCATAACCTGTTCTGTGGTTTTTGCCCCGTTACCTACAACAACGGCATTTTCTGCTGTAACAGTTGCACTGGCGTTTGGTCCCTATAGCTATTGAGTTTGTAGCTAAAAGCTCCTTTATTATCTGCGTTTCCTGTTTCTGTAGAATTTATAGATACGTATTTAAATCTGTCCTGTAAAGTTTGGGCTACTGAATATAACTGCGATCCGTTTACCGCATCAGTAGATGTTGCACTGATATTACCTGCCGCAACATTTTTAATCTGACGGTTAAATGTACCGTTTTTACCTAGGGAAACAACGTCTCCAACTTTTGTACCGCTTCCACCGGCAAAGTTGCTGTATGTAACTCCGTTTATTGTTGCAGAAGTTTCCTGAGTACCTGCGGCATTAACTGTAGTTGCTCCTCCTCCAATAGCAACAGAGTTGTCAAGGTCAGCTACTGCACCTGTTCCTACGGCAGTTGCATTTACTTTATTAGCCTTGGACATAGTACCGATAGCAAGTGATAAATCCCCTGATACTGCTTTAACACCAAGGGCTACAGCTCCAGCTCCCGATCTTGTTGGATTGTACTGATGATAGCCTGTCGATGTTCCAGTTAAGTCAGTCATTGCAGTGTCAAGGCTGGCAGTTTTTGTACCTGTGGCAAGTGTATATGTAACTGTTTTTACTCCTGCTTTATCAAGATCATCTCCTCCTATTGCTATAGATGAGTGACCGTCAGCTATAGTATCTCCTCCTATTGCTATGGACTGATCCCCTTTAGCCCAGGCTCCTCCACTGTCACCGTATTTACGGGCACCTGTATCTCTTTGTGTTCCACTTCCTCCTATTGCTATACTCTGAGCAGCAGGGACTGAACTGCTGTCATCCCCAACCATGGAATGGGCACCTATAGTTATGTTGTAGCCATTTGATACTCCAACTGTATTTTTGGCGTTTTTCCCCTAGTTATAAAGTCCGGCATTTTTTTCCAATGGCAATATCGTACTCTCTGGCAGTTGTAGCATTTTTCCCCTATTGCAATAGCTGAGTTAGTTCCTGTAAAAGCTCCTTTTCCTGTTGCAATACTGTTAATACCATTTGCAATAGCACCGTCACCACAGGCTATTGAGTTATATCCTGGAGCACTTCCTAGATTTATAGGATTTCCGGTAGTTGTCCCATTGTTTCTAACTGTACATATATATCCCCCATACAGTTTTTATCTTCTGTTGTTATTGTCCCTGCGGCAATTGCTGCAGCCAGAAACATAATTTATTTTTAAATTTTCCCTTTTGTGTTTTTCTTTCTTCTTTCTTCTTTCTACTCATTATATCTCCTTATTCTCAATTATTTTTCGTTTATTGTACATTGTATCAAATAAGTTACAAAAATACAAGCAATTTCTTAAGTTATTCTTTTGCGCAAAATTTTTGATGTTTGAATTTTATACTTATAAACTTCCTTTAACATAGTAATCAAGACAATTAAGAAAAAAACAGCGTTTGACATTACAAATGTTTTTTTATTATGGTTGTGTAACTTTAGAAAAAAATAAAAATGCTTTGTTATCTTCTGTTTAAATGGAGTATTTTTATTATTGGAAAAATTAAAGGAAATCATTATATATTGAAATATATTATAGTTTATTTAAAAGTTTAGAATAGAAAAAGAGTTTTTTTATTTTAAAAATGATGTTATTAGTTAATATATAATTAACGAACGTTAATAAATTGTAAAAAAATCTTTTGCAAAGCATTATAATATAAGTGAAAAAGTTATCTCATGAGCAGGAACAAATTCACTGACATAAATAACAAATCTTAAAAAATTCTTTCTTATCTGTTAAGATATGAAATGTCTATAAATAGTGAAAATTCCTGCCTTGTGAGACAACTCCCATAATTTATGTTTTATACGAGTAAAATTTAGTAAATGAAAGGATATATTGTATCCATATTTTTCATTATTTTTAGATAGTTTTCTGATTTTAAAAATAATTCAGGTGCAGAAACTATTTCAAGCTTTTCATTAATTTCAAAAATTAAAGGCTTTCCTGTAGGAAGATTTAATTCCAGTATTTTTTTATTGTCAATTTTCAGTAGATACTGGATTAAAGCCCTTAAACTGTTTCCGTGAGCGGCTACAATTACATTTTTCCCTTTTTCTATTTCCTTTGAGATATGTGAATCCCAATATGGCAGTACTCTGTGAATTGTATCTTTCAGGCTTTCCCCTCTAGGGACATTCATCAGCTGGGATATCTTTATATCTTTTTCTGAAATAGTGGATAGTTTTCCTTGTCATCGGTGCTTATCTGTGGAGGAGCCACATCAAAACTTCTTCTCCATATGTGAACCTGTTCATCGCCATATTTTTTAGCAGTTTCAGCCTTGTTCAGCCCCTGCAGTGCCCCGTAATGTCTTTCATTAAGTCTCCAAGTCTTATAAACAGGGATATATAGCTGGTCAATTTCTTCAAGTATGTAGTTCAAGGTTTTGATGGCCCTCTTCTGAAAAAAGATGTAAAGGCAACATCAAAAAAACATATCCGAGTTCCTTTAAAGATTTTCCTGCGGCTTTTGCTCATTTATCCCTTTTTTTCAGTCAGGTCAACATCAACCCATCCGGTAAATCTGTTCTGAAGATTCCATTCGCTTTCTCCATGTCTTACAAGTACTAATTTCATAAAAATTACCTCCTGTGTGTAAAAATTAATTGTAATAGATATTCTCCATACAATTTTATTATATACCTATCAGATAAAAATAAAGGAATAAGGTAAAAATCTCAAATAAATATGGTATAATGCTTAAAGCATCAGTTATTTCGGAAGGAAATACTTGGAACAGATAAAAATCCGTAATAACTGTCATATAGAAAAATTACTGAAGGAATTGGATGAAGACAGATGAAAATAAATGAAATAGTAATTGGAACAAGAGGGAGTATTCTGGCCCTCGTACAGGCAGAAAAAAATACAGAAAAATGCTGACTGAAAAAAATATGAAGAATTAAGAAAAAAAGGGATGATTTTAAAGGAATAGAAGGATTTGACAGGGATTTACCATTAAATGTAAGTCTTGAAGTTATAACCACAACAGGAGATAAGAATCTGAAAAACTTTTCTGAAATGAAAAAGGCGGTACAGAAAGAACTTTTTGTAAAGGAAATAGAAAAGGAAATGATTGAAGGGAAGGTGGATCTGGCGGTACATTCATTAAAGGATATGCCACTTCGTACTCCTGAAGGCCTTTTAAATGCATGTTTTCCTTTGAGGGAAGATAACAGGGATGTGCTTATTTCAAGAAATGGATTAAAGTTAAGTGAATTGCCTGAAAATTCCGTAGTTGGAACTGGAAGTGCAAGAAGGGAAAAGGAAATACTGAATTTAAGAAAGGATGTCCGGTAAAAACCTATCCGTGGAAATATTCATACAAGACTGAAAAAACTTGATGACGGTGAGTATGATGCAATAGTTCTTGCGGCCGCGGGGAATGAAAAGGGCAAAACTTGAAGACAGAATAACAGAATATTTTGATATTGATACATTTATGCCTGCACCTGGTCAGGGAATACTGTGCATACAGTGCAGGGAAAATGATGAAAGGATAAGGGCTCTGCTGGAAATAATAAATGACAGTGAAGTTACCCTCATGTGTCGGGCTGAAAGGGAATTTTCCAGAATATTCAATGGAGGATGCCACACACCGATAGGATGTTCTTCTGTCATTGAAGGAAGTACATTGAAACTGAAGGGCATGTACAGTAAAGATGGAAAAAGAATATTTAAGCAGGTGGAAGGTGACAAAAATAAGGCAGGGGAACTTGCAGAAAAATTAGCCAGGGAGATAAGAAATGAATAATAAAGGGAAAGTTTACATTGCTGGAGCAGGATGCGGAAATGAAGGGCTTATAACAGTGAAGCTTAAAAGTGTAATGGAAAAGGCTGAATGCATAATTTACGACAGGCTTGTAAATGAAAGTATACTGCAGTATGTGAAACCTGATGCGGAACTTATTTACATGGGAAAGGAAAATGTAGAAGGTGGAGAACTTCAGAAAAAGATAAATGAAATAATAGTGGAAAAAAGCAGGGAAGGACTGACTGTATTAAGGCTTAAAGGTGGAGATCCCTTTGTGTTTGGGCGTGGTGGGGAAGAAATAGAAGCCCTTATACCAGAAAATATAGATTTTGAAGTAATTCCCGGAATAAGTTCGGCAATTGCTGTTCCTGCCTATGCTGGAATACCTGTAACACACAGGGGGATAAACACTTCCTTTCATGTATTTACAGGGCATATGAAAAAAGATGGAATTGAGCATGACTACGAAACTGTTGCAAAACTGGAAGGAACTCTGGTTTTTCTAATGGGACTTGGAAATCTTGAAAAAAATCACGGAAAATCTTATAAAAACATGGAAAAATGCCTGAAACTCCGGTGGCAGTTATAAAAATGGAACGACTGCAAAAGCAGGAAACATACACAGGGACAGCTTGAAACAATAATAGAAATTGTGAGAGAAAAATAATGTTAAAGCGCCGGTTATAATAATAATTGGTGAAGTGGTAAATTTAAGGAAAAATAAAAATGGTTTGAAAATATGCCGTTATTTGGGAAAAAAATATACTGGTTACGAGAAACAGGGATAAACAGGAGGAAGTTACAAATAAAATTATTGAGCTTGGAGGTCAGGCCATAAATATCCCTTTTATAAACATAGAATATCTTGATTTTGAAATGCCGGATCTTTCAAAAATACAGCACACTTTTATTTAACAGCCTAAATTCAGTAATTGGATTTATGAGGGAAAATAAAGGATATGAGGGTGCTGGGGCACTTAAAAAAATAGGTGTTGTAGGGGACAGATGAGGAAATGAAAAAAATACAGGATAATTCCGGATTTCTATCCGAAGGAATATACAGTGGAAAAAACTTGCCGCTGAAAGTGTAAACTTTACAGAAGAAGGAGAAAATGTACTGTTTATAGTATCCAATATTTCTCCTGTAAATGAAGAAAAAAATATACGGAATTATACAATAGAAATTATGATAAGCTTGTGGTGTATAATACACATAAATTGAAAATTGACAGTGGAAAGGCAGAAAAATATGCGAAGGAAAGCGATATACTGATGTTTCTGAGTTCATCAACTTTCGAGTCTTTTGCTGACAGTATTAATTTAAGTGAAAAATAGTGAAATGAAGGAAATACTAAGTGGGAAAAATACTCGCCTCAATAGGTCCTGTCACAACAAAAACAATAGAAAAATATGGACTGAAAGTAGGGGTGGGAAGCCAAAGAATATACTGAAAAAGGGACTTCTTAAGGCAATTTTAGATAAAATTGCTTTCGGAAAAAAATAAAAATATGAGAATTTTTCAGTTTATTTTCATTTTAAAATGGTATATAATGCATACACAAAATAAAAAGGGAGAAGGAATAACAGATGAGAAAAAGTACTTTTTAGTAACAGCAATACTAGCAGTATCAGTTTTAGGAATGTCAGCAACAACAACAGCCGGATATGTAAATAAGGCGGCAGGAAAAACATCAGTTGCAACAGGGAAAAATATCAGAAAAAAACAGCTGAGGCAACAGCTTTAAATTTTATTAATATTTATTACAGTAATTTACGAAATCAAATAGATGACAGTAAATGGTTTGAAGCACAACCACTTACCAATAATTTTAAAAAAAGCATATAAAAAAATCAGGAAAGAGCTATAGAAATATCGAGACAGATTTTATCTGGGAAAAAAGTAAGTAAAAGCAGACCAGAATTTTCCAGAAAAATATTCAGTAGACTATACTCCAATATTTGGTGCAAGAATATTTTATTTAGATGAAAATTCGGTTTTTGTAGTAAAATCATATGATAAGAAAACAGGAATTGTTACTCTGAAGGATGAAAAAACAGAAATAGAACTACCTGTAAAAAGTAGTGAATGTTAAAGGAAAATGGTTAATAGAAGGAGCAGGGACTGTAAATATTTCCGAATAGAAAAAAATAGAATAAATATAATGGTATGAGAGCTTGAAATTGCTCTCATATTTGATTACTAATATAAATAAAAATAGAGTATTAAAGGAAGAAGGGATTTCTTTGCGTTATTCAAAAATTCTGGAGGAAACAATAAAAATATAATCCCTGCCAGCAGGGAAAGAATGGCAGAAAAAGGAAAGGGAGCTGAATTCTCTCCTGAAGACACCGAAAGGGCTTGGGAAACTTGAAGATCTGGCAATACAGCTTGAAGGAATAAAGAAGGATTACAGACCTGAAAAAAAAATAGTCGTTGTAATGGCTGCAGACAATGGAGTAGAAAGGGAAAAAGTCAGTAAATCAAAGAGAATCATTACCCAATATGTGGTAGAAGCCATGCTGCAGGGGAAATCCTCCATAAATGCCCTTGGAAAGACATTTGGAGCAGATATTGAGGTAGTTGACCTTGGAATAGATGAAGCTGCTGACCCGGAAGGGAAAAAATAAATCTGGCAGGAATTATAAATAGAAAACTTATGCAGACAGGAACTCATAATATAGCCGAAGGACCAGCAATGGCTTATGATACAGCTGTAAAGGCTATTGAAACAGGAATAGAAATAGCCGATATTTTTGCTGAAAAGGGATATAACCTTTTTGCCACAGGAGAAATGGGAATAGGAAATACCACTACAAGCAGTGCGGTACTGAGGGTTCTTACTGATTTGCCACTGGATGATATTACAGGATACGGGAGCGGAATAGATGACAGAACTCTTAAGCATAAAAATGTTATAAAGAAAGCGATTGATGTGAATAATGGTAAAGAAAAAAATAGATGTTTCTGATGCGGCTGATGTACTGTCAAAGGTTGGAGGACTTGATATTGCAGGAATGGTAGGGGTATACCTTGGATGTGCCAAAAAAATGGCATTCCAGTTGTAATAGACGGATTTATTTCATCGGTGGCGGCACTATGTGCATACAGGCTGTGTGAGAATGTAAAAGACTATATGATTCCTTCACATATGAGTGAAGAGCCTGGAATGAAGTACATTATAAAGGAACTTGGAATGGAGCCATTTCTTGCTATGAATATGAAACTGGGGGAAGGAACAGGAGCTGTAATGATGTTTCCTGTAATAGAAGTGGCATGTAATATAACCCGTACAGTTAGAAAAATATCCTGAAGTATAAAAGGAAAGGGAATTAAGGAAATGATAGGAACTTGTAATGATAAAAAAATGATAAAGTACTGAAATTATACATTGTAAGACACGGGGAAACAGAATGGAATGTAATTAAAAGGTTTCAGGGACAGTTAAATACTCCATTAACAGAAAAGGGAATAAAAAATTAAAGGAAACAGGGAAAAAAACTGGAGAATGTTTTATTTGATGAGGTTTATACAAGTGAACTGGGAAGAACTGTAGCATCTGCAGAAATAATTTTAAATGAAAATAATGGTTATAAGAATAACAAATTGGAACTGCAAAAGCTTGCCGAATTAAATGAAGTTTATTTTTGGAGTGTGGCAGGGATTGACTTATGAAGAAGTTTTCCTGAAATATCCTGAAGAAGGGAACAATTATTTCTATAATGTGAAAAAAATTATAAGGCTGAAAATGTGGAGGCTGAAAAGCTGGAGGATGCTCTGGAGAGATTTTTAAAAGGGATAAATAAAATACTTGATAGCCATGAATCAGGAAATATACTTGTAGTAACTCACGGAACAGTATTTGAGATGTTTATGAATTATGTGGCAAATAACAGTATATTTGATATTGATGAAAGAACTCTTATGGGTAACGGAGATTATAAGATTTTCAGTTATAAAAGATGGAAAAATTTCAGGAGGAAACGGATAAATGATATGGATAGTCGGAGGAACAAAGGATTCAAGGGAAATATTTGAAAAAAACTTGCGGAAGAAACGGGCATAAGCATACTTGTCAGTACAGCAACAGAATATGGTGGAAAACTTCTGGAAGAATATATTGATAGAAATGGCAAAAGGGAACTGAAGGTAATGTCTGAAAAGACTTAATGAAGGACAGATGAAGGAGCTTATCCTGAAGGAAAAATATAAGTCTTATTGTGGATGCCAGTCATCCTTATGCTGTAAATGTGAGCAATTCTGTAATAAAAAGTGACAGATGAAATGAATGTGGGATATATAAGATTTGAAAGAAAAAAATGCTTGATTATGGCAGTGAAAAATGTGAAAAAGTTTGATTCTGTCGTTGATGTTACTGCATTTGTAAAAAGAAATGGAAGGTAAAAATATACTGAGCACCCTCGGTTCAAACAATCTGGAAGAAATAAAAGCCAATGGGAGAAAAATAATCTATATGTAAGAATACTTCCTACGGTGGATTCTGTAAAAAAAGAGCAGAAGATCTGGGATATCTTCCTCAAAAAAATAATAGCAATACAGGGGCCTGTAAGTAAAGTGCTTAACAGGGCAATGCTTGAATCCTATAAAATAGATTACCTTATAACAAAGGAAAGTGGGGCAACAGGCGGAGAAATTGAAAAGATAGAAGCCTGCAGGGAATACGGGACAACAGTTCTTGTAGTAAAAAGACCTTATGTCAATTATGGAAAAGTTTACCATGAAATTGATAATCTGGTGGAAGATGTGAAAAAAATAAAAATATTGTAACAGAAAATGTAAATGAACATAGGATAATACAAAATACAGAATGAGGGTACTTATGGACAGATTTTTAAATTTCTAAATTCAGACAGGTATCAGTATGCTGAAAGTGAAATATACCTGAAAAAAACAATATGCATAATCAGACTGCTGTTTTTGATGTGTTTTTACGTACCAAAAATGAAAATGACTGTGCTGTAGTCTATGGAATAGCTGATGTGCTGGAACTTATAGAAATACTGAATGAAACATCCTACAAAGATAGAAAAAAATATTTGTCAGAATTATCGGATAATGAAGATTTTATAGAATATATGGCCAATATGGAATTTACAGGATCTATTAGGGGAGTGAGAGACAGGAAAGTATTTTTTTCAAACGAACCTGTTCTTACAATTACAGCACCCCTGATTCAGGGGAAAATACTGGAAACGCCAATTCTGAATGTACTGAATTATCAGATTCTTACAGCAACGGTAACATCAAATATTGTACAGGCGTCAGGTGGCAGGGATGTACTATTTTTCGGAACAAGGAGAGTGCCGGGTTTTGAAGCTGCAATGTCTATGACGAAGGCCTGTTACATGACAGGATGCATATCCCATTCAAATATTATGGGGGAATACTTCTATAATTTAAAAAGCACCGGAACTATGACACATGGATTTATTCAAAGTTTTGGTATGGATAAAGATTCAGAATACAGGGCATTTGACCAGTTTATAAAAAAACATACGTCCATAAAAAAATATCCTTTAGTAATGCTGGTTGACACATATGACATAATGAAAAGTGGCATAACAGCCGCAATAAGGGCATTCAGGGATAATGAAATAAATGACGGATACGAAGGAATGTATGGAATCAGGATAGATTCAGGAAATCTGGAGGAATTATCAAAAAATGCAGGAAAAATTTTTAAATGAAAATGGATTTTTTTACAGGCAAAAATAATCCTCACAGGAGGACTTGATGAAAAAGAATAAAAAGAACTTATAGAAAATGGAGCAGAAGTTGATGTGTTTGGCGTAGGAGATGCCATTGCACTGCCTGAAAAGGAAATAAGCACAGTGTATAAAAATGTCTAAAATTGGTGAAACTGATGTAATGAAAAATTTCTGATGAAGAGCAGAAAACTTCGTTGCCCTGGAACAAGGAACTGTACAGAATTTATGAAAACGATGACTTTACAGATGTGGTAATGCTTGAAAAGGAAATGCTGGAAGGGAAAAAAGTAAAAACTCACAGTTGACTACATAAAAATGGAGAAAAATCGAAGAAAAACTACCGATTATTGGGGATTGGAGGAAGCTAAAAAGTACTATGAAGATAATTTGCTATACCTTCAAAAAAATATAGTGAAAAAAAGAAAAAGAAATAGGGAAAGCTTTCAGAAAATTTGAAAAATTGAAGGAAGACCTTATAAAAAAAGTAAAAAGTTGATATTTAACTGATATGTTTTTATAATATAGAAAAGAATACATTAGAAGGAAAGTAAAATGATAAAAGATTTATAATTTTATTACAGTTTATGACAAGAACTTCCTGTTCCTGTAAAAGTTGAATATGATGAGGAAAAACTCGGGAAAGCAGTAAAGTTTTTTCCTCTGGTGGGATTGATAATAGGGCTTTTTCTGTTTACAGTAAACTTTCTTGCCGGAAAGGTTATTGAAAACAGGCAGATCAACGCAGTAATTATAATAATGGCAGAAATACTGATAACAGGCCTTATACATATTGACGGTCTAGCAGATACTGCCGACGGGCTTTTCAGCTATGCAGATAAGGAAAGAATGCTTGAAATAATGAAGGATTCAAGAATAGGGACAAATGGAACGGTGGCACTTATACTGTATTTTCTGGCAAAGACCGTGTTTCTTACGGCAGTGAAGCCTGAATACATTATTCTTTATCCTGTAATTTCAAGAATGGCCACATCAATAAATGCAGGGCTGGGAGAATACGCCAGAAAGAAGGGGATGAGTAACGGGATAATTGAAAAATGGGAAAAAGGATGCGGCTATTTCTATCGTTATAACAGCAGTGCTATCCTTTGGAATATTGAGATTGAAGGGATTGATTGTTTTAGCATTGGCGATACTTTTCATACTTTTTTTCATGGAAAATGTAAAAAGAAAAAAATAGGTGGAATAACCGGGGATACAATGGGAGCATCCCTTGAACTTACTGCAATATTAGTTCTGTTTGCAGGAATAATATTGAAATAATATAAAGAAATATAAAAAAATTTTAAAAAAATTAGGAGAAGGAGAGGATTATGTTTTTTTCCATTATTTGTAAATATTGAAAATAAAGAAGTATTAATTATTGGTGGAGGAAAAAATAGGTGGAAGGAAAGCACAGACTTTTAAGGGAATATGGGGGAAATATTACTGTGTATTCTGAAAAAAAGTTACAGAAGAAACAATACTGGCAGATGAAAATATAAAAGTAGTAAATAAAAATGTATCACACGATAAGGCAGAAATAAAAGGAACTTGTAAAAAAATATTTTCTTGTGGTGGCGGCTACAGATGATACTGAATTAAACGACAGGATATCCCATGTGTGCATGAGTGAAAATATTCTTGTAAACAATGTTTCTTCAAAAACTGAAATGAATGCCATGTTTACGGCAGTTGTGAAAAACGATGAATTTCAGATAGGAATAGGTTCTTACGGAAAAAGTTGCAGAAGATCAAAGGCTTTAAAGGGAAAAGTACAGGAGCTTATAGATGAAATTTCAAAAACAGAAAAAGAGGTTGAATAATGTATAAAAAGACACAGAAAATTGAGAAACAGCAGTGCAATAAGAAATTTAGTCAAAAATATTTATCTTGAAAAGGGAGATCTGATATATCCTATTTTTATTGAAGAAGGGAAAAATGTAAAAGGGAAATTAATTCAATGCCCGGAATTTTTAGATATTCAATTGACAGAATTGATGAAGAGCTGGAAGAACTGAAAAACTTGGAATAAGCTCCATATTATTATTTGGGGGTACCTTTACATAAGGATGAGTGTGCTACGGAAGGGTATAATGAAAATGGGGTTATTCAGAATGCAATAAGATATATAAAAAGAAATATCCTGAATTTTTAGTCATTGGTGATGTGTGCTGCTGTGAATATACAAGTCATGGCCATTGCGGAATACTTGATGAAAAGGGAAATGTGAAAAATGATGAAACTCTGGAAGTGCTGTCAAAAATAGCATTGTCCTATGCAAAGGCAGGTGTGGATATAGTTGCACCTTCAGATATGATGGACGGAAGAGTGAGAAAAATATCGGAAGTTCTTTCAGAAAATGGATTTAACAATATTCCGATTATGTGTTATTCCGTAAAATATTCATCTTCATTTTATGGGCCTTTCAGGGAAGCGGCAGGTTCAGCACCAAAATTTGGAGACAGAAAATCCTATCAGATGGATTTCAGATATTCAGGAGATGCACTGAGTGAAGTGGAAGCTGATCTCATGCAGGGGGCTGACATGGTAATAATAAAGCCTGCAATGGCTTATCTGGATATACTTTATAAAAATTAAGGAAAAATTTTGGAGTTCCTGTTATAGCCTACAGTGTTTCAGGAGAATATTCCATGATAAAGGCTGCGGCAATTAATGGCTGGATAGATGAAAAAAGTATAGTCATGGAACAGATGTACGCTTTTAAAAGGGCAGGAGCAAATGCAATAATAACATATTTTGCAAAGGATGTGGCACGATATATTGATGAGGATAATTTTTAAAAATCAATATATAGGAGATGAAAAACTATATTTATTTCATTTATTATAATTTTACTTATATAAAACAGTCATTCATTAAGAAAAATCAAAAACTCGCCAAAGGCTCAGACATTGATTTTTTTCTAAATTCATTTTCTGTTTTATATTGTAAAATTCTAAATAATTTATAAATATAGTTTTTTTACTTATATTAATTTTTAGAAAATAAATAGTACTTGTATATGTTTCAAAAATAAAAATATAATAAAATTAAAATAATATCTGAAAAGGAGGCTGCATGGTAATTTGTGCAGGAGAAAAATATGGGAAAAGCGATTCTTGTAACGAGTTTTGGGACTTCACATAGGGATACGAGGGAAAAATGCCTTGATGTGATAGAAAATAAAAGTAAAAGAAAAAAATATGGGCAGGAAAAAGGTTGAAAGGGCCTACACTTCAGGGATTATAAGAAGGATAATAGAAAAAAGGGAAGGAATTCATATATATGATCAGAAGGAAGGTCTGGAAGCTTTGAAAAACAAGGGATATAATGAGATAATAACAATGTCTCTGCATATTCTTGAGGAATTGAATATTCCAAACTGGATGACAGCTATGGGAAAGTAACAGAACCTCTTTTAAAAGGCAGAAGAAGATTATCTGAAGATTGTAAATAATGAGGAATTCAACAATTTAGAAGGAAACGACGCAATCGTATTTATGGGACATGGAACAGAAAGTGCCGCAGACAGTACATATCAGAAATTGCAGGAGGAATATATAAAAGCTGGGAAAAATAATATTTTTGTGGCAACAGTTGAAGGTGAAGTGACTATTGAAGACATTATTGAAAAAGCTGAAAAAAACAGATTATAAAAATATTATTAAAACCTTTTATGATAGTGCAGGCGATCACGCTAAAAATGACATGGCTCAGATGAGGAAGATTCATGGAAAAACAGTGCTTACAAATGAAGGTTATGAAGTGACAGCATTGCTAAAGGGAATGGGTGAGTATGAGTTTATTCAGGATATGTTTATGGATAAACTGGAAAAAGTATAAAAAAATAAAAATTAGATAGATGTAAAATAAGTTACAAATTTATTTTTTTAATTTGTTTTTACTAGTATTTTACTGGATTGAGTACTTGTATATTAAAAAATATTACTCTTGACAAATTTAAAAAGTATTATACGATTAATGAAATTATAGGTGTTTTTAAAACTTAATAAGGAAATCGGTTAAAATCCGGTACAGCCCCCACTACTGTGAAACAGACGAAAGTACAAAAACCACTGAAAACATTGAGTATGTTTTTGGGAAGGGTACAAGTAGGGATGAAGTTAGTCAGGAGAATTGCCTAATAATTTTATGTGAAATTTTCTGGGAAGGGAAGATTTAATATACATCAATGAAAATAAATCAGCAGTGATTTATTTTGAGAAATAATATTACTATGTGACATGGGGAATATTGTTGATTTTGACGTGTATTGACTTCGGCTTTGGCTGATTTTTTTTTAAGCTCATCTAAAATTAAATACATCATGGGAGGAAAAAATGAAAAAGAAAACGTTATTAGTTTTAGTCTTAACAGGGATGCTGTTAATAGGAGTAAATGGTTATTCAATGCACATTATGGAAGGTTTTTACCTTTAAACTGGGTTCTAGTATGGTTTGCTGTATGTATTCCATTCTGGATTATAGGGATAAAAAAGCTTCAGGCTGTTTCTAAGGGGAGTGTACAGGATAAAATGACACTTGCATTGGCAGGAGCATTTATATTTGTACTGTCTGCATTGAAAATCCCCTCAGTTACAGGAAGTTCGTCACATCCAACAGGAGTAGGGCTTTCAGCTATACTGTACGGACCTTTTGTAACATCAATTCTAGGAACAATTGTGATTAATATTTCAGGCAGGACTGCTTGCACATGGAGGATTTACAACTCTTGGAGCAAATGCATTTTCAATGGCGGTAGCAGGACCAGTTGTATCATATTTAATTTATAAGGCACTTGCTAAAAAGAATAGGGCAGCTGCAATATTCCTTGCTGCGGCAATAGGAGATCTTGCCACATATGTAGTTACATCTTTTCAGCTGGCATTTGCATATCCGTCACCTGAAGGTGGAATAATCGCTTCATTTATCAAATTTGGAACAGTGTTTGCAGTAACTCAGATTCCTCTAGCTGTAATCGAAGGGCTGCTTACAAATGTAGTAATGAACATACTTGAAAAAATATAACGTAAAAAGGGGTGGAAGCATAATGTCAGAAAATAAAAATAAAAGTGTATTTAAAAAGAATCTTATTTTAATGCTTGTAATATTTTTAATAGGAGTTGCTCCTTTACTTTTTTTATAAAATCTGAATTTGGTGGGTCTGACGGTGAGGGGAAGAAGTAATAAAAACAATAAAACCTGATTATGAGCCATGGGCTAACAGCTTAATAGAATTGCTCGGAAGTGAAACAGAAAGTTTACTGTTTGCATTACAGGCGGCAATAGATGCAGGAGTCATAGGATATGTGTTAGGTTATTTTAAAGGTGAAAAGAAAAATGCTGATAGATAAAAATATCCTACACAAATCCTTTAAAAGATATAAACCCCGGATAAAATTTATATTATCAATGACAACGTTAATATTTTTACTTTATACTGGAAGTAAAACAGTATTTATTTTTAATTTAATACTGTTTTAATTTACTTCTCTTGTTTGCTGTGAAGGTGAAAATAGGGTGATTTGTTAAAGCTGAATTTTATTCCGGCTTTATTTATTTTAACAACTGTAGTTTCACTACTGCTGATAAAAGGCAGATATATGGACGTTTCTGTTACGTTCATTTTCTTCAATAGCAGTAGTGTATTTTCTAATCTGTTCTACACCTGTCATAGATTTAGATTATATATTTGAAAAACTGAGATTCCCAAAAATATTCAGGGAAATGTTTTTACTGATTTATAGATATATATTTCTATTATTTGATAACAAGGAAAAATTACAGAATGCACAGGAAGTAAGGCTTGGATACAGCAGTTTTAAAAACGGAATGAAGTCATTTCCAATGCTTGTAGTTGCCATATTGAAGAAAACATACTATTACAATATGAATTCTATAAAAGCTGTGGAATCAAGAATGGGAAAGGAATTTATCTTTTCCCGCCGGAAATATAAAAATTGGGTTTGAAGTAATCTTAGTAATAATAATATTTGCAATAAACTTATATCTGGTGGTAAAATATAATGCTTAGACTTGAAAATATAACCTTTTCATATGATGAAGAAACAGAAGCTCTGAAGGATGTTACTTTAAATATAGAAAAAGGTAGAAAACATTATTTCTTGGGGAAAATGGCTCAGGAAAATCAACGTTATTTTTAATAATGAACGGACTTTTAAAAGGCACAGAAAAGGAAATGTGTATTTTGAAGGCGGGAAAAATAAAACATAAGAAAAAAAGAACTGGAAGAATTAAGAAGGAAAGTAGGGATAATTTTTCAGGATCCTGAAATACAGATATTTGCCCCTTTAGTTTTTTTCAGGAAGTGGCGTACGGGCCTGAAAATCTTGGTTATTCTCCAGAAAAGGTGGAAGAAAAAGGTAAACAGGGCAATGAAGGAAATAAATATAGAAGATTTGAAGGACAGGCCTTGCCATCATTTGAGCTATGGACAGAAAAAGAGTTTCGATAGCTGCAATTACTGCAATGGAACCGGAACTTTTATTCTTGATGAGCCTACTGCATGGCTTGATTCTAAAAAAATACAAAAAAGAGTATCGAAATTCTGGATAATTTTTCTAAAAACAGGAAAACAATGGTAGTATCAACACACGATACGGATTTTGCCTATGAATTTGCTGATTATATTTATGTCCTTGATAAAGGAAAAAAATTGTCGAGACAGGAAATAGGGACGAAAGTTTTTGAGGATTTTGAATTTTTAAAAAATTAAATTTAAATATTCCAAATATACTGAAAATAAAAGAGTTACCTCAAGTATAAAAATCTTGACGAAAACGAATATTATAAATTTCTGGAGGAAAAAACTTGTTATGAAAAATACTCATATCAGGAGACAATGAGCGGCAGCGGAAAAACTACAGTAAGCAGTATACTGATGTCAGCATTTGCAAATGTGGCCCCTTTAAAGTGGGGCCTGACTACATAGATCCCGGATATCATGAACTTTTTACAGGAAATAAATCTCATAATCTGGATGCCTTCATGTTTGATGAGAGAAACGTTGAAACATATATTTGATATGGGCTCAGAAGGCAAAAAGCATAGCAATAACTGAGGGGGTTATGGGACTTTATGACGGAGTTGGCCATGAAAGGATAATTTCAGTACTGGCACATCTGTCAAGAATTCTTGATATTCCAATAATTCTTGTAGTTAATGCAAAAGGATTTCTACAAGTATTGCGGCAGAAATTCTTGGATTTAAATTATTTGATGAAAAATGTTAAAAATAAAAGGGAATTATTTTAAACAATGTTTCTTCTGAAAAATTGTATTTAAACTTGAAAGGGAAAGCGGTGGAAAAGTACACGGAATTGAATGTGTAGGGATATCTGCCAAGAAATGAAAAAGCTTTCTGTGGAAAGTAGACATCTGGGATTAAAGCAGGCTTTTTGAACTGAAAGGCTCAAAAGAACTCGAAGAAAAAGAAACAGCTTTTTAAGGAAATTGCGGAAAAAGTGTCTGGATTTAGAAAGAATATATGAAATAGCTGAAGAATTTGAAATTAAAGGCAGCATGGCCAGCTTTTGAGCTGATAAAGGATTTAAAGGATAAATATAAGGGAAAACGAGTAGGAATTGCTAAGGATGGGGGCATTTTTCATTTTTATTATGAGTCCAATCTGGAATTGATGAAATTTTCAGGCTTGGAATTAGTAGAATTTAGTCCAACAAAAGATGATACCGGAAAAAATCTTGATATGATTTATCTTGGTGGAGGCTATCCTGAACTTTACTGGAAAGAGCTGTCTGAAAATATTTCCATGAAGGAAAGTATAAGACAGGCTTATGAAAATGGAATAAAGATTTACGCAGAATGCGGGGGATTTATTTATCTGACAAACAGGCTGAATTTACTTGACGGAAACAGTGGAGATTTTTGTGGTCTGATAGATGTGGAAATTTCAATGAGAAATAGGCTTAACATTGGAAGATTCGGATATATAAATATAGAAACTGAAAATGGAATTTACACGAAGGGACATGAATTTCATTATTCAGAAATTTCTGCAGATAATGAAAAAGATAAATTTTATAAAATAGAAAACAATGGAAGAAACTGGAGTTGTGGATATAGGAAAAAGAGCCTGCTGGCAGGGTATCCCATATTTCTTTTCTATTCAAATATAGAATTCTTCAAATATCTAATAGAGGAATTGTAATAAAAAAATTATTAAGAATATAAAAGATGATATTTATTCATTTTACAAAAATTTTTACTTATTTAAAACAGTCATTTGTTAAGAAAAAAATCATAAACTTGCCTAAAGGTTCAAATAATGATTTTTCTAATATTCATTTCTGTTTTATCATTGTAAAAATTTTGAATAAATCATAAATATCATTTTCTATATTATAATAAATTTTCTTAAATATAAATAACAGGAGGAATATAAGAAATTATGTCATACATTAAGGATCCTAAGGGTATAGAAGTAAGAAGTTTTGAAATAATAACAGAAGGACTGGGAAACAGGGTAGATCATTTTTGCTGAAAAATGAAAAACCAATTGTAAAAAGACTTGTACATACAACGGGAGATTTTTGGATATGCGGATATTACAGAATTTCACAATGATGCAGTAAATTCTGCCATGAAGGCGATAGAATCAGGATGCAAAATATATTGTGATACAAATATGATTGTAACAGGACTTAATAAAATGGGACTTGCAAAAATTCGGGTGTTCAGCATATTGTCTTGTAAATGATGAGGAAGTGGCTAAAGGTGCCCAAAGAAAGAGGAATTACAAGATCAATGGTCGGAATAGAAAGCTGTAAAAAGACAAGGATACGAAAAATATTTCTGATAGGAAATGCACCGACAGCACTGTTTAAACTTCTTGAAGAAATAAGCAAGGAAGATGCAGAAAAACCCTCAATTGATTGCAGGGAGTTCCTGTGGGATTTGTCGGATGTCCTGAATCAAAGGCCGCACTTTCAGATTATGATGTTCCCTTTATAAGAACGAACGGGACAAAAGGTGGAAAGTACAGTGGCTGTAGCAGTACTGCACGGAATACTGTACCAGATGTTTGAAAGGGACAGATATTAGAAATGGGATAGAAAGGGAAGGATGAAATTAAATGGATGAATATCTCTATTTTCGCGGGAAAAAGCTAAGATATGGCTATACTACCGGAAGTTCAGCAACGGCGGCCACAAAGGCAGCACTGATGTATCTCCTAGATGACAGTAAACACGATATACCTGAAGTGACAATTAAACTTCCCTTTAGAAATCCCCTTTACAATTAGTGTAAATTCATTGGAAGGAAAACAGCGTGCTGGCGTCTGTTATAAAAGACGGAGGGATGATCCTGATGTTACCCATGGGCTGGAAATTTATTCAAAGGTGAGCTTACGCAATGATTCAAAAATAAATATTTTTGGCGGGATAGGAGTAGGAAAAGTTACTAAAAAGGGCTGCCTGTTGCACCGGGAAATTCAGCAATAAATCCTGTTCCTTTAAAAATGATAAGGGAAACAGTGGAAGAGATGCTGCCTGAAGGATTGGGGGCAGATGTGGAAATATTTGTGCCTAAGGGGGAAGAAACTGCAAAAAAGACGTTAAATGCAAAACTCGGAATTATCGGAGGGATATCAATATTGGGAACAACTGGAATAGTAAAGCCCATGTCGGAAGAATCATGGAAGGCTTCCTTGCAATAGAACTTAAGATGGCACTTGAAAACGCTGGAAACGGTGAAGTGATATTCCTCTTTGGAAACAGAGGAAGCAGTATCTCAGCGACAATTTCGATGACAATACATCGCAGGCAATTGTAATAAGTAATTTTGTCGGTTACATGTTTGACAGGGCGTGTGAATTTGAAGCAAAGAAAATCTATTTTATTGGGGAACTGGGAAAGTTTGTAAAAGTTGCAGGAGGGATATTTCATACACACAGCAGGGTTTCCGATGCAAAAATGGAAATACTTACGGCAAATGCACTGCTTGTGGGGGAAAGTACAGAAAACATGAAGAAAAATAATGGCCTCAAATACGACTGAGGAAGCTACAAAAATATATTGAAAAAAACGGAAGTCTACAACCTGCTGGCTGAAAAAGCAAAACAGAAATGCGAGGAATACTGCAGGAGAAATGGATGGGAGCTGGAAGTTGAAACACTTATTATTTCTGCTGAAAAGGAAGTTCTTGGCAATAGCAGGTATTTTTGATAATTTTAAAAAGAAAACAGAAATAACAAAAAATAAAGAAAAAATAGGTGAATCATGAAAATAAATGTAGTAGGTCTAGGCCACGGGAATATAAAATATATTTCTGCCGCTGGAATTGATTGTATAAAGGGAGTCTGAAATTATAGTTGGAAGTACGAGGCAGCTTTTCAGATCTGAAAAAGTATTATTTCAGAAAAACAGGAAATATATATTTTAGGCAAGCTGGGGAACTTATAACTTATTTGAAGGAAAAATATTGGGAAGAAAATAACAGTTATTGTGTCGGGGATACAGGATATTACAGTTTAGTACCTTATCTGTCAAAAAATTTATCTAAGGATATTTTTGAATATTATTCTAATATATCATCCCTACCAGTATCTGTTTTCCAGACTGGGAGAAAACTGGCAGAATTTCAGGCTGGCAAGTGTACACGGCAGGGGAATTTGATTATGTTAAAAATATAAATGATAAGGATTTTGCAGGACTGGTACTGCTTACAGATGATATCCAGAATCCTTATGAGATAACAAAAAAATTATATGATAGCGGAATACGGGGTGTAACAGTAATAGTCGGAGAGAATTTATCCTATGATGATGAAAAAGATAACTATACTGGAAATAGAAGATTATGAAAAAAATTAAACAGGAAATTTGATATGAATGTCCTTGTTTTAAAGAAAGGCGAAAATTATGCACATATATGATAAGGAATTTACACAGATAGAATTACCGATGACAAAACAGGAGATAAGGGCGGTTTCCATTGCGAAACTCATGCTGAAGCCTGATTCTGTCCTGATTGATGTGGGGGCGGGAACAGGAACGATAGGAATAGAGGCTGCAACCTATATGCCACAGGGAAAAAGTTTATGCAATAGAAAAGGAAGAAAAGGGATTAAATACAATAAAACTGAATGCAGAAAAGTTTAATCTTAATAATTTTGAGTTAATTCATGGAAAGGCACCTGATGCCATTCCGGATATTCCTTATGACAGAATGTTTATCGGCGGGTCAACTGGGGGAATAGAGGAAATTATAAATCACTTTTTAACTTATGCGAAAGATGAAGTCATACTTGTTATTAACTGTATTACACTTGAAACACAGGCTAAATCTCTGAAATTTTAAAGAAAAAAAGGGTTTGAGGATATAGAAGTTGTTACGGTTACTGTCGGCAGGGGCAAAAAGTAGGACCATATACTATGATGTATGGAGAAAAATCCTATCTGTATAATTAAGGTTGTGAAGAAAAATTTAAAAATAAGAATATTATAAAATTTCAGAAGTTATATTTAATATTTTTGGGATTTTATTCCTTAAAAATGGTAAAAATTAGAAAGTTTATGGATTTCATTCCCAAAAATTGAAAAATTAGGAAGTTTACGGAATATATTCCTAAAAAAATGGAGATATTTTATTTCAAAAAAGTGAAAAAGATGTAGGAATATTTTATTGTATTGAAAAATAAATTAAAAGGAGAAGTTAGATGTATACTAAAAAATAATTATTGTACTTTACTCTATTTTGAGTTTTTCTTTGATGGCAGACTATTATGTAAAAAGACCAAAAATTTATTATGAAGGATATGACCACAAAAATGGTAAATTTATAAATTATGATGATGAAGTTAAAAATATTGATTTAGATTCATTTGAACAGCTGAATCCATTTTATGCAAGAGATAACAATACAGTGTATTTTAGAGGTAAAAGAAACAGACATAGACAGAAATAGTATTAAAATAATAAGATTAAATTTAGTAAAAGATAAAAATTTTTGTTTACTATGGAGATAAGAAATTAAAAGTTTCTCCTAAAAATTTTCTATTTGTAAATAGAAAGGTTTCAAATGAAAGTATACCGACTATTCATGCAGGATCTATTTTTTTATGTAAAAGATTCTCAAAATGCTTATCATGTAGAAGTAGATAAAGATGGAAATATAAAAAGAAACAAAAATTAGATAATGCGGACGTAGGAAAGTTAGTTTCTGGAATGAAATACTTGCTAAAGATGAAAAAAATCAGTTTATCGTTATGGGAGAAAATTGATTATATTGATGCTGTTTCATTCAATGGAGATGGAATAGGCTATGGAAAAGATAAGAATAACTGGTATTATGGTGTAACAAAAATAAAAAAATGCGGATTATAAATCATTTTAAAGAAATTAAGGGCAGCCTAACTTTTTGCAAAGGATAAATATAATGTATTTTATAAAGAAAAATAATAGAAGGAGCAGATAAGAAAACTTTCGAGCCGATGGAAGGAAAAATTTTCAAAAGATAAGTTCGGTTTTTCTATAAAGGAACAAAGACTAGAAGGTGTTAGTTATGAGGATATTAAAGATTTGATGAAAGCTAGTAGAATTGATGATAAAAAAAGTTCCGGGGCTATAAATATAAGGAATAGAAGGGGTAAATGATGACTAACAAATTTTACGGAATAGGTGTCGGAGTGGGAGATCCTGAGGAGATAACTCTGAAAGCGATAAATATCTTAAAAATTAGATGTGGTGATATTACCTGAGCTAAAAAGGATGATGGCAGTGTGGCCTATGAAATAGCGAAACAGTATATGAAGGAAGATGTGGAAAAAGGTTTTTGTAGAATTTCCCATGTTAAAATCACTTGAAGAAAGGGAAAATGCAAGAAAAAGAATGCAAAAAAACAGTTCAGGATTTACTAGATGAAGGAAAGAATGTAGGATTCTTAACTATTGGCGATACAATGACATATAGCACTTATGTGTATATTTTAGAGCATTTGCCAAAGAAATATTCAGTTGAGACTGTTCGAGGGGTTTCATCATTTGTTGATATGGCCTCAAGGTTTAATTTTCCTCTTATGATAGGAGATGAGACTTTAAAGGTTGTGTCACTTAATAGGAAAAACTGATATTGAATTTGAACTGGAAAATAATGACAACATAGTTTTTATGAAAGTCAGCAGAAATTTTGAAAAATTGAAACAGGCACTTGTAAAAACAGGGATAATAGACAAAGTCATTATGGTTTCAAACTGCAGTAAGGAAAAATCAGAAGGTTTATTATGATATAAAAGATTTAGTTGAGGATGATATTCCATATTTTACAACGATGATTGTTAAAAAGGGCGGATTTGAAAGAGTGGCGGAGAGATTAGGAAACAAATTATTTATTTAATAGGAGAGAGGGATGAAAATGAAAAAAATACTGGCTACATTATTTTTAGCTATTCTGTTTCAAGGAGTTGCAGAAACAGTAGTTAAAGGAACTTATGATACAAAGAAGAAAAAGATACACGGAATTGAGTCAAACTTTTGAAAAGGAAATAAATTTGAGTTATGTATTGCCAAATGATAAAAAGATACAGTAACGTATAAAACTGAAAAATTATGATATTTTTAGTGAGAAAAAGCGATTTATTGGAATTATACAACAGAAAAAGGGAGAAAAAGAGAATAATATAAAAAGATAATATTTCTGATAAGGATAAAAAAATTGGATTATGTTCGTAATTATATTGCCGAATTAGTGGAGAGCAACAGGGCAGTTATTTATGAAAGAAAAAAACAAAAAGAAATAAAAATATTGTAAAAGTAAAATATAATAATGATATTTTACTATGATGCAGGGAAGAGGTTCAAATTACGATGGTTATAAATTTTATACAGATAAAAAGTTTGTCACAGGAAATCATGAAATTTGATATTATAACACAATTTGGAATTGCTCTTCACAGCAGTTTAGGAGATAATCCGTATAATAGGGAATTGACGGAAAATGAAAAAGAATATAGAGAGAAAAATGGGAAAGCATTTTGAAGAATTAAAGGAACTGTATAAGAGAGCCGTTCAAAATCCGAATGTTGAACAAAAAATTAGTTATTAGTAAAAATATTTGATAAGTTATTTTTTTGAAATTAATATAAATGGGGGAAAAAATGAGTAAAAATTGAAAAAGGAATTGAGAGTAGTATGGTTTATTTGCAAATCAAAAGAATTGATGGAAAATGCAAGAAACAGATATCTGTAAAGATTAATAATATTCTTGTGCAGACTTATTGGGAAATTGGGAAAAATTATTATAGAAGATGAACAGGAAAAATAATGAGAGAGCAGAATATGGAAAAAACTTTTAAAAAGAATTGTCAAAAATTGACAAACGAGTATGGAAAAGGGCTTTTCGAGATCTAATTTACAAAAATATGAGGCAATTTTATTTGAAGTATCCAATTTGCCGTGACACTGTCTAGCAAATTGAGCTGAGTCCCATTATTGTGAGATTCTGAGTATATCCGATGATAAAGAAAGAGCATTTTATGAGAGAATAATAATTTATGCTTTGATGAAAAAGCAAATAATAGGGAAAAGAGAAAAATGTTAGAAATAAAAAGAAAAGTTTACGATGATAAGGATTGGTATGAAGAATACATTCAAGTTTTTAAAAGATGGGAAAAGAAATTCATTATGGTGAAAGTTTTGAATTGCCAAAATATGAAAATGGAAAATTATGTACTTTGCTTAAATTATGGAAACATAGAGTACTACAAATTTTTAAAATTTATTTGAAAAATGGGAAGATAAAATTTATTTTATTCGAAGTATAATTTTTGCGATGAGAAGGTATATGGATATTCACCATTGGAATTTTTCGAGAATGAGATAAAAAGAAATTTTAGAGAATAAGGAAGAAATTAGTAAAATCAAGAAATTGACAATAAAAGGATATTTTTGTGTGAATGGGCATGTAATAGTCAGTTTAGAGAATTTTGCAATAGTTTTGAAGATTATCAGAAAAAAATTGGTTAATGAAATTTATTTTGTGGATAATGAAATAATTAATAATGATATTTCAGGAAAAATTTGAAAAAGATTTTTGGAATGAAAAAAACAAAAAAATAGAAAAAAATAAATGTTGAAGAAGTTGAAAAAAACTTGATAAAAATATCCATTTATCTTGAAAATGGGAAAAGTCTAGGAAGCATTTTTTTAAGAAGGATAAAAAAATATATTTGAATACAGAAATATCAGTAAGTTTTGAAATAAATGAAATATTATAAAAATCAATAAAAAGAGGTAATTTTATGGAAAAAGTTTACTTCATAGGAGCAGGTCCCGGGGGATCCGGAACTGATAACTGTAAAAAGGACAGAGAATAGTGAAAGAGGCAGATGTCATTATTTATGCAGGTTCATTAGTTCCAAAAAGAAGTTATAAATTGTCATAAGGATGGAGCTGAAATTTATAATTCTGCTTTCATGTCATTGGATGAAGTCATAGATGTTACAGTAAAAGCGGTAAAGTCTGGAAAGAAAGTCGCCAGAGTCCATACAGGAGACCCTGCAATTTATGGGGCACATAGGGAACAGATGGACATGCTTGATGAATATGGAATAGAATATGAAGTTATTCCGGGAGTGAGTTCATTTTTAGCAGCTGCGGCTGCAATAAAAAAAGGAATTTACATTGCCTAATGTTTCACAGACGGTCATCTGTACAAGAATAGAAGGAAAGACTGCTGTTCCTGAAAAGGAAAGTCTGGAAAGTCTAGCTGAACATAGAGCTCCATGGCAATATTTTTTATCAGTTCAGATGATAGATAAAGTTGTAAAAACATTGTCAACTCCCTATCCATTGACAACACCTGTGGCAGTTGTTCAGAAGGCAAGCTGGCCAGACCAGAAAAATAGTTTTTGGAACGCTTGAAACAATAGAAGAGAAAGTAAAAGAGGCTGGAATAAATAAAAACCGCTCAGATACTTGTCGGAGATTTTTAGGGAATGAATATGAAAAAAATCAAAATTATATGATAAATATTTTTTTCTCATGAGTATAGAGAGGAATAAAAAAATAAAAAATCGACTATATTGATTTTAGAATACTATTAGAGAGTTTAAAAAGAATTGAGAGATTTATAAGTAAAAAAAGAAAGGGAATGATATGAAAAATTTGTATGTATTTAATGAATGGAATGGCAGATCATGAACATGAGTTATTTATTAACAGCACTATCGTCACAAATAAAACCTAAATATGAATTCTGTACAGTTGCCTTATCAAAAAGAACCTATTATTACAATGGGAGGATTAAAAATTACTCCAAATTATGCATTAAATGAAATAAATAAAGAGGATATTATAGCCTTAATATTAATAGGAGCAGATATGCAATTATGGCTAAATAGTGAGCAAGAACCTATTTTAAATTTAGCTATTGAGTTGTTGAAAAAGAAATATTTTTAGTTGCTGGTATATGTGGAGCAACATTAGGATTAGCTAGCAAAAGGACTTTTTAGATGAGAGAGTTCATACAAGTAATATAGAATTTTTATTAACAAATTTTGTTAAAGGTTATAAAAGGAATAAAAAAACTATAAAAATAATGTTGTGGCTGTCTATGATAAAAAAATTTAATTACTGCAAGTTCAGCTGGTTCTTTATTATGGGCTAAATATATTTTTAGAAAAATTTAGAGATTTTTTTCTAAATCTGCAATAGAAAGTTGGTACAAATATTATGATTTAGGAATCTCTGAATACTATATTGAATTTATGCAAAAATCGAAAAAGAGAAGGAATTATAAATAATCAAATTATTAAAAAGAAAAATTAATAAAAAATTACATCGCATTTTTACGATGTAAATCAGACGTAAAATTTACGTCGCATTTACGACTGATTTCAAAAAGGACAAACAAACTGAACAGATTATTAAAAAGTTTAATTCAGAAAAATTATATTGCTGTTACAGGAAAAGGTAGGGGAACTAAGTATTTTAAGAGATAAAAAGCTATACTGGCGGTCGGATAGAAGGCCCGGATAGAAAGGAAAAATTCATGAAATTAGCATTTTGGACTGTAACCAGAGGTGCGGGAAATATTGCAGGAGAATATAAGGAACAGTTACAGGGTCATTTAAAAGATTATGATATAGATGTTTTTACTTTAAAAAATATGATGTAGAAAATACAATCCAGATAGAGGATTTCACTACCAATATAAATGAAAAGTTTTCCCAGTATGATGGGCATATTTTCATAATGGCAAGTGGAATTGTAATTAGAAAGATAGCGGGACTGATAGGAACAAAGGATAAAGATCCTGCGGTACTTTTAATAGACGAGGGAAAAACATTTTGTAATTTCCTTTTATCAGGGCATTTAGGTGGAGCAAATGAACTGACATATTTACTGCAGGGAACTTTAAAATTAATCCCTGTTATTACAACAAGTTCTGATGTTACAGGGAAGATAGCAGTGGATACTATATCCCAGAAATTAAATGCAGAGCTTGAGGATTTAAAATCAGCAAAGGATGTGACTTCTCTTATTGTCAATGGACAGAGGGTTAATATACTTTTTGCCTAAAAAACGTTAAGGTGAATTGCAAAAAACTCAGCAGACGGCTTTATTTTTAGTTTCAAATAGGAAAAATATTGAATATACCAGAATTTATCCTAAAAATTTAATTTTAGGTATCGGGTGTAAGAAGGATACAAAAGCGGAGGATATTTTATCTGCCATTGAAGACTGCCTAAATAAAAATAATTTAGATATAAAAATCAGTTAAAAATTGCGACTGTTGATGTAAAAGGAAAATGAAAAGGATTGATTGATGCCGCTAAATCTTTTAAATTTAGACTTAGAGATAATTTCAAGAGAAGAAATTAAAAAGATTCAGGACCAGTTTGAAGGTTCGGATTTTGTAGATATTGGAGTGAGGGCGGTATCAGAACCTGTTGCACTTCTGGCTACCATCACAGGAAGGGCATTTTATTGAGATGAAGGCAAGATACAACGGAATAACAGTTTCAATTTATGAAGAGGAGCTAAAAATATATGAGTAATGGAAAAATTTATGTGGTGGGCATAGGGCCTGGAAAAAAGGAAAATATGACATTCAGGGCATATGAAGCAATGGAGAATAGTGATATAATAGTAGGGTATAAGACTTATGTGGATTTGGTGAAGGAATATTATCCGGGAAAAGAGATGAAAAGCTCCGCAATGACAAAGGAAGTGGACAGATGTACAGAAGTGCTGGAACTGGCAAGACAGGGAAAAACAGTCAGCCTTATAAGCAGCGGTGATGCGGGAGTTTATGGTATGGCAGGAATTATGCTGGAAATTGCCGATGAAGACATGGAAGTTGAGGTAATACCTGGAATAACTGCCACTAATGCTGCTGCAGCTATTGCAGGAGCACCGATAATGCACGACTATGCTACAATAAGTCTGAGCGATCTGCTGACTGACTGGGAGCTGATAAAGAAAAGGCTTGAACTTGCTGCACAGGGAGATTTTGTTGTGAGTATTTATAATCCTAAAAAGCAGGGAAGGGTTACACAGATAGAAGGGAAGCAAGGGAAATAATGATGAAATATAAGCCTAAAGTCAACTCCTGTGGCAATAGTAAGAAATGCAGGAAGGGAAGATGAGAGATATATTGTGACTACTCTTAATGAAATGCTCAATCACGAGATAGACATGCTTACAATAGTGTTAATTGGTAACTCAAATACATTTGTAAAGAACGGGAAAATAATAACTCCGAGAGGATATGAGGGAAATATAACTATTAAAAATAAAATATACGATTTAAACGAATCATTGACATAAATTTACTGTATGAGGGAAACTATGAATAAACCTATAGATGAGAAACTAAGAATACTTAGTGATGCTGCAAAATACGATGTTTCGTGTTCTTCAAGCGGGAAGCAGCAGAAAAATACAACTAATGGCTTGGGAAATGCAGCTATAGCGGTATATGTCATTCGTGGTCGGCAGATGGGAGATGTGTTTCCCTGTAAAATACTTATGACCAATTATTGCATATATGACTGTAAATATTGCATTAGCCGTAAAAGCAATGATATTGAAAGGGCAATACTTACTCCTGATGAAATTGTAAGGCTGACTATGAATTTCTACAGGAGAAATTATATAGAAGGGGCTGTTTTTAAGCTCAGGAGTAATAAAAATGTAGACTATACAATGGAACAGATGATTGCTGTAGCTAAAAAGCTCAGGCTGGAAGAAAACTTTAACGGATATATTCATATGAAGGTAATTCCGGGAGCAAGCCGGGAACTTATTCATGAAATAGGACTGTATGTAGACAGAGTTTCAGTAAATATTGAACTTGCTGAAAATAAGGCACTCAAACTTCTGGCACCTGATAAGAAACCCACTGATATTTCAACATCAATGGGACTTATACGTAAAAATCAGATACAGAATACAGAAGAAAAAGAAGCTGTTTAAAGCACTCCTTCTTTCATTCCGGCAGGGCAGACAACCCAGATGATAATAGGTGCAGGTGGGGAAAGTGATTTTTGCCATACTGAACAGGAGCGAAAATCTTTATAAAAATTTTGGATTGAAAAGAGTGTATTATTCTGCCTATGTTCCTGTAAATAAGTCGGGAATTCTGGCGAATACAGGTGCTGTACCTATGTTGAGGGAACATAGAATTTATCAGGCTGACTGGCTGTTAAGATTTTATAATTTTAAGGCTGAAGAGATACTGGATGAGAAGAACCCCTTTATTGACCCGCTTCTTGACCCAAAGGCAAACTGGGCTGTACAGAATTGGCACCTTTTTCCTATGGAAATAAACAGGGCATCCTACAAAGACCTTATCAGAATTCCTGGAATAGGAGTAACTTCAGCAAAACGTATAGTTATGGCAAGAAGACATAATGTAATAAAATATGAGCATCTTAAAAAGTTAGGAGTAGTAATAAAGAGGGCAAAAATATTTCATTACTGTAAATGGTGAATTTATGGGATTCAGGAAGGAAAAGTCCTGAACTTATAAGAAATGCCCTGATGGAAAAAGGAAAAATGGAAAATGCAGCAGCTGAAACTTTTAATATATAGATAGCTGTATCTGAAGGAAAGGAGAATGTTCAGGATACTCTCTGAAGGATAGAAAAATATGAGAAATCCTTTATTTTAGACAATCCTGTACAGGAATAATGCCAAATTATTATTATGATGGAAGTTTTGATGGACTGCTGACAGTTGTTTACATAGCTTACGGAGATAAAAATAACGGGCTGAGGGTAATTGCTGAAAAAGAACAGTTTACTTTTGGGACTTGATGATATTCATGTTACGACTGATTTTTCAAAAAGCCAGACGTGTGGAAAAAAATATATGTGAGAAGATATCCAGGGAATTTTTAAATAAAATGCGTACATGTTTTCTGTCATGTGATAAAAATAAGGACACAGCAATAGTTCACACAACGTACAAGGCAATAAAAGCAGGGGAAGAAATTCTGAATTCCCTTGATGAGCATGCCTTCCACATGAATAAACTGATAAAACAGGTTCTGAGTGAACGTCATAAATATCTGGGAGTCCTGAGATTTAAGGAAATGAAGGACGGAACAATGTTTGCGACAATAGAGCCGAAAAATAATGTTCTTCCTGCCTTGATTTCTCACTTCAGAAACAGGATGAAAAGGGAAAGATTTGCAATTTTGATAAGGAAAGGGAAATGATAGCTTATTATGATATGAAAAAGTTGAAATTTTTCTTTGTGAAATCTCCTGAAATTGAATGGAGCGATGAAGAAATGGAATATTCTGAACTTTGGAAAAACCTTCCATAAGAGCATTTCCATAGAGGAGAGGGAAAACAGGAAACTTCAGCAGAGCAATCTTCCAAAAATATTACTGGAAACACCTTGTGGAGGAAAATGTAGAAAAATTTAAAATAATGTATATTTTTAGCTATTACCTTTAGAAATATACAGCTAAAAGAGACAGGTAAATAAAAAAATTTACAAGGGAGAAAAATGAGATATGTACTACTGCTTTCGTGGAATAAATGTTGGTGGGAAAAATAAAGTATCAATGAACGATTTAAAAATGAATATAGGCGAACTGGGATATCAAAATGTAGTTACATATATTAATAGCGGAAATGTAATATTTGATACAGATGATAATATAGAAACTGTCAAAATTAAAATAGCAGAAATGTTAAAAATGTTTTTCCTATTCAATATGTTATAATAACAAGGAAGAATATCTGGAAGAAGTTTCAAATCTTCCGGAATGGTGGAATGAAACACTTGCAAGAAAAGATGTTCTTTTTATAGTGATGAGGTTGACTATGAAAAATTAAAAGCTCGAATAAATGAAATGCCTCTTCATGATGAAATTATATTTTTGGGAGAAAAAAGCTGTATTTTGGGAAAATATACAGAAAAAGAATATTTACGTACTTCATATCATAAGTTACTTATGAAAGAAAAGTTTTATCCTATGACTTACGATACGTAATGAACGAACATTTAAGAAATTAGCGGAAATTCTGGGATAAATCTATTTAAATGAAATGTATTTTCAGTTCTACCTTTCAGCTAAGAATAAATAATTCAAAGATGAATGTAAAAATATAGGGAGAATGTTATCAGAATAAACAACAAAAGAAATAGAAATGAAATCAAAAAATATATTAGAACTTAAAGAGGTGAAAAATATGCTCTATATAGAAAAAGATAAATGGGAAAAAATGTATGGGAGATACTTAAATTACATGTATCAGAATCACAAAAAGAGTTTGTCGCAGCAAATGATGTCAGTATTATTGAAGCATATGCTACTATTACAGCAAATGGATTTGCATTTCCGTTTGGTATTTATGATGGCAAAACTCCTGTTGGATTTATGATGATTGGTTATGATTCGGCTGATTATTGGGAGGATACACCAGATAGCAAGAGGAAACTATAGTCTCTGGCGTTTGATGATTGATGAAAATTATCAGAAAAAAAGGATTCGGAAGGGAAGCAGTTGGCTCTTGGACTGGATTTCATTAAATCATTCCCTTGTGGTAAGTCTGAGTACTGCTGGCTTTCTTATGAACCGGAAAATGAAGTTGCCCGTCAATTGTACCGTTCTTATGGATTTGTTGAAACTGGCGATATGGTTAGCGGAGAAATTATTGCTGTACTGAAACTTTAAGACAGATGAAAATTCAATAGTTATTTAGAAAAAAATAATTTTTTTCAATAAAATTAGAATATAGATTAAAAAAATAATGGAAAAGAGGTGTTTATTTATGGGAATACTAAAAATTATGGGATATGCTGCCGGAAGGACGTCCTGTTTGAGTACCACAACCTGCGGAGTGGGGAATAAAAGAAGAAATTATGGAAAAATGAAGATGAAAAAGCTGAAAAATGAAAAAAAGCTGAAGAAAAACAGACAGAAAAAAATAAATAGAATTTCTAGAAAGGATTATGGAATTTACCTATGGAATTTATAATAAAGGAAATAATTAATAAAAAGGAAAAGGAAAAAAATATCCAGAGATATTTTGAATGATCTTCCTGAATGGTTTGAGTATGCCTGACAGTACAGAAGAATATATTAAAGATTCTCAAGATAAACCATTTTTAGCGTATTTTATTGATAATGAGGGCAGCTGGTTTTGTTGTATTAAATGCTACAAGCTAAGGACTGTGCAGATATTTTTGTAATGGGAATTAAGAAAAATATCATCGCATGGGTGTGAGCAAAAATTGAATGATGCCTATGAAGAAATGGCGACTCGGATATACATATTCGCAGGTGAAGACAGTTAAAATGGGTCACTACAAGGAATATGATATTACTAATCATTTCTACATATCTATGGGATATAAGGAACTGGAGTGTTTTCCAACCTTGTGGGATGAGTGGAATCCTTGCCAGATTTATATAAAATATATTGGTGAAAAAAATAAAATGATAATTTGCGAGTGAGGTGAGTCCATTTAAAAGAGTATATTACAAGTTTAGAAAAGGAATAATTGAAAATGGGCTCAAAGAGGAAGAAAAAAGAGCCTTAGCTGATTATAAATCCAATGATAGAGAATATATTAAAAATTGGCATTCTTAGCGTACAAATCAGCTGCTTATCAAGTAAGAATGTATGGAGTGTTTCTGTTTGGATATCTATCAGAAGAAGGAGATATTTTAGCATTTATGAGGATGAGGTTTCCAAAGATGATAATTGGAGAGTTCAGGAAGTGTTGGCGAAGGCTTTTGATGAATTTTGTAAAAACAGGATATGAAAAGCACTTCCAGTTATTGACGAATGGTTGGAAAAATAATAATCCTAATACTAGAAGAGCAGTTACAGAGGGTTTAAGAATATGGACAAAGCAGACCGTATTTTTAAAGATAATCCAATTGAAGCTGTTAGGAGAATTGCCGGCTTGAAGGAAGATACGAGTGAATATGTCAGAAAAATCTGTAGGAAATGCTTTAAGGGATATAAGTAAAAAGTTTCCGGAATTGATTAAAAATTGAACTCAGCAGCTGGAAATTAGAGAGCAAAAGAAATCAAACAAGTGTACAAGTTGGCAAGTAAATTTATTAGCTGATAATCTTAGTTTTTAAATAGTTAGAAAAAATTAAGAACTCATAGAGGTAAAAATTATGGAAATGATTAATAAAAATTAAAGAAATAGAACAATATGTGTGCAGTAACTTTGAAGAACTGGATTTGGATGATCCTATCGAAGAAGGTTATTTTTGAAGAGTATGAAGATATATCAGGGAGCTTGTCAGAATGAAATTACACTATTTGAGGGGAAATTTGATATTGTATTACCTGCTGATTTCAAAAGAGCTCTACAAATTTACCACTTACCTATCTTTGAATACTATTATGAACATGATTTCAAAAAGTAGGAAAAGAAAAATATGTTATGACTCCGCTTTTTACTTGTAGCCGGAATATGTTTTTGGATAACAGAATTTCAGATGTAGTATGTAAAATGAGGATAATCTACAGTACGTCAAATTGGAATTTGTGGAGGGAAGTTCTTTATGAAAACAATTATATTAAATACGAGTCCAAGAAAAATTGGAATACTGCCAAAGCTATTAAAATCAGCTACCGAGGGTGCTATATCGACTGGTGCAGAAGTAGAGTATATAGATTTATATGATTTGAGCTTTTACAGGCTGTAGAAGTTGTATGCTTTGTAAAACGAAAAGGTGTAGAAAGATGTCATTGTTATTGGAAGGACCACCTATCACCGATTATTGATAAAAGTATTTTTCAGCAGATACGCTATTAATAGGCACTGCTATTTATCTGGGGAGACCAACAAGCCAGTATTTTGCATTTATGGAAAGATTGCATTTTTCAGTGCTCTCGTATGATGATTACAATAATTATTTTAAGGGAAGAATAAAAGTAGCTATGTTTGTCAGCATGAATGTGCCGAAAGAATTCTATGATAAATTATATAAAGAAAAAATTTGAGGAGTATGCCAAAGAGTTGGAGATGTTAAATGGAGAAGTCATGCTGTATCCATGTTATAACACTCTGCAGGTAGCGGATTACTCTAAATTTAATATGGGAAGCTTCCGACGAAAATCTAAAAGAAGGTTGCACATGAAGAGCAGTTTCCAAAAGGATTTAGGAAATACGTACAGGATAGGAGTGCAACTGAGTCGATAATTCCTTTGTTGTAGGGACAGCAGAAGGTGATAAATTTGAAGTTGTTTTGATGAAAATTTATAGTGGGACATCTGTCAGAAATGGTAGATGTTTTTCTTTTGGCTTGGATTGTTTTCGGAACTAAGTGTGATGGGAAATTTTCTGAACAATAATAAGAATAAAAATAAACATTGACATTAATCTATGTATAGTGTATAATACTAAATATAGATATCTATCTATGTAAAGGAGGAAAATATGAATACAATAGACGTAGCATTAATTTGTAAAGCTCTGGGAGATAGTAACAGATTGCAGATTATCCAAATGCTCTCCGATGGGGAAAAATGCGGTTGTAAACTATTGGAGGCATTTGAAATTACACAGCCAACACTATCTCATCATATGAAAAATTTTTAAATGAATGTGGATTGGTGAATTACTGGAAAAGAAGGTAGATGGCATCATTATTCCTTGAATTGTGAGACCTTGAATACTTTTAAAACTTTTGTTGAAGGATTATCTTGCTACAAAGAAGAAAGTGGGTGCAGTCAGTGATGATTTGGGATTTTATTCAAAACCAGATTCTGGGAATGAAGTGGATGAATACACTAATTGGAAATCTATTAGAGAAAGTGGGAGTTGATACTTCAGGCAGAATGGGGGAAGTATACAGTTTTTCCTATATGATGTTTTGAAGATTACTATACTACTTTGCATCTTGATTTTTATGATTTCATATATTCAAAGCTACTTTCCACCAGAGCGAAGCAAGAAGCTTATGGGGCGTTTTCATGGAGTATGGGCAAACTGTATTGCGGCATTGCTTGGCACAGTGACACCATTTTGTTCCTGCTCGTCTATTCCACTTTTTATCGGATTTACCAGTGCGGGGCTTCCATTAGGTGTGACATTTTCCTTTTTGATTTCATCGCCAATGGTAGACTTAGGGAGCCTTGTTTTGCTGATAAGTATCTTTGGCTCTAAAGTTGCTATCATATATGTGATTGTAGGGCTTGTTATTGCGGTGATAGGTGGAACGATTATTGAAAAACTGGATTTAGAAAATGAAGTGGAAGAATTTGTTCGAAAAGCGAATGCAGTCGATATCGATATGGATGACCCGACACAAAAAGAAAGGATTTCTTTGGCAAAACAACAAGTTATAGACACGTTTAAGAAAGTATTTCCCTATATTTTGATTGGCGTTGGAATAGGAGCTGTTATTCACAATTGGATTCCAAAGAGTTGGGTAGAAAAGATTCTTGGCAATAATAATCCGTTTGGTGTAATTCTGGCAACGCTGGTTGGTATTCCTATGTATGCAGATATTTTTGGTACAATACCATTAGCAGAGGCACTACTTGCAAAAGGTGCACAGCTTGGAACAATTTTAAGCTTTATGATGGGTGTAACTACACTTTCCTTACCATCAATAATTATGCTTAGAAAAGCAGTAAAACCGAAGTTAATTTGGACTTTTATTGTAATATGTGCTATTGGAATTGTTATTGTAGGGTATTTCTTTAATAAAATTCAGTATCTATTAGTTTAAAAAAGTATAAGAAAAAAGGAGATTGAAATTATGAGCTTATTTAGAAAGAAAAAGAAGAAAAGGAAATGGTTAAGGAACAATCTAACTGCACATGTGGAGGAACTTATAATGAAGAAAAGTGCTGAGGCAGTGAAGGAAACTCTTTCATCAGGAGCAAGTGTCAAAGTTCTTGGTGGCGGTTGTGATAAATGCAATGCATTGGAGAAGAATGTGAAAGAAGCACTTAGCGAACTTGGTATGACGGATGAAGTTGATCATGTTACTGATTTTGGTCAAATTGCAGCAATGGGGGTTATGAGCACACCTGCTCTGGTTATTGATAATAAAGTTGTTTCAATGGGGAAAGTATTAGGCAAGGATGAAGTGATAAAGGCATTAAAGAAAAAATAAGGGGATAGGGTATGAAGAAAGTAGCTTTCATTTGTATCCATAATTCATGCAGAAGTCAGATGATCCGACTGGAAAATCAGATGAAGAATTCACTAAAATAATCAGCCAGATAGAACTTAAAATAAAGAATTTGATAGATAGAATGAAAATAGATAAATTAATAAACGAAGTGAAGAAATTACATGGATATTTGCAAAATGTAAATTTTGAATAGAGAGTATCTGTATAAATAAAATTAAAAAGTTTTTAATTGTTGAAAAATTTGCTATAATTGAGATATAAAAATTAAGGGGAATTAATATGGCGACTAAAAAGCTTTACCAATGATGTCACTTTTTGAACCAAAAAGATGTTGATAATTTAATAAAAAGCTTTAGAAACAGATAAAAACCTAATCCTATTAAAAATATTAAAGTAAAAACAATAACAGAACCTTCAGAAATACTAAAAATTAGTGGGATTAAAGAGAGATGAAGTTTAGAAAGATTTCTTTACAAAGTCTTTTAAAACAAATAAAAAGACACGAAAGAGATAAAAAGAAAGTTATGAAAAGTTATTGAAAAAGCAACAGAAAAATTAAGTTTTAATGGTCGGAAATTAGAAAAATGGTGATTACATAGTCAATAGTTTTTATTAGGACAATTAGGAAAAATTTTAACAAAAATATTTTTGAGGAAGATAAAATAAAAGGAGTTGAACTTTTGACATTGCCTATAATCTCTTAATTGAAATTAAAAATTTGATTAATGTGAAATATCTCTGGATAGAGTGTGAGGATAATAAAAAATTGTTGGATTTTTATTCTAATTTTGGATTTAAATTGATAGAAAATTATGTTTCAAATAATGGTTTGAAAGTTATGATATTAAAGTAGAAAACTAAAATATTACTAAAAATGTATCGAAAAACTTAATGTTAAAAATTAAAAAGGTTGGAGATACATTTTTAATCTATTCTTGATAAAAAGGCTCTTTGTCAAGAGTGGGGGTGGAAAAAGTTCGAGTAACTAAGAGATTCTAAGCTTAATAAGCTTTGTCAGGTTATCGATTTTTATTTTGTAAGATATTTTTATTTCATTTATGTAGTTAAAACTGTTAAAAAATAAGGATCATAAGCCTTTTTCAAAAATTTTTCCCCAAAAGTCCTTCGCAATATCCTGATGTAATTTTTCTGTTCCTGTCATATTAAATGAACAAAAAATAAAATTCCTAATAAAAAGCAATATTCTTTTCATTTCAGATTTTCCCTTTCAGAATAATAATAAATTTCCTAAATTTAAATATTCAGCATCTTCATTTTCTGTCTAATATAGTTATAGTTTATATTTTTGAAGAAGAGGAATGCTGTAAATAAAAATTACAAAAAATAGTAAACAGACAGAAACTGTCCTTCATGAAAAGTATAATATGGAAAAATAATACAAGGAGATGAAAATTATGAATAATTTAAACCCGACTAAGAATGATGCCTTTTATGCAGAAAATTTTTGATGACGAGATATTTATGCACTGGATGTTAAAGTGGCTTGTGATTGATACGCAAGGAGATAAGAGTAGAACAGCTTTAAAGAATATGGCAAAAATTTATTGAAGAGACTATGGGAGAAAAACTGGATACAGAAGAGATTGAAATATATTTTGCAGGTTCTTTTGATAGCCTTATATATGGCAATACTATTATTCAGAGACTTTTAAGTGATTCATCAATTTTATTGATTTTTAAATAGACAAGATAAGAAGACAAGGAAATATCTATATTTTAGAAATTATTTTGATGACGAATATTCGGAAGATTTTTAGAGTATAGGGGAAAAATATTTAGATTACTTAAAAATATGAAAATTTAGAAGATGATGAGGAAGAAAAATTAAAAGTGTACATTTACACATGAAAAAGTATCCAGATATGTTCGTGAAGAAATTGGGGAAACAGGAATTGTATATGACAGGGAAGATTTTCTGAAATTGTTTGAAACTTTTGAAAAAGATATAGATGACAGCATATTTGACAGCTATTACAACCATAAGAAAATAAATAGGAAGGATTCAGTAGATGATGTAAAAGGGAAATTGTAGATTTACTAATATTCTACAAAAAAATATAGAAACAAAAAAATGATAAATATGATGTTTACAAGAGTCTTACTTATATGGAATGGGTTAAGGATGAATTTTTCTGCAATTTTTCATATACCAGTGATGAAGATTTGAATTCGATTGAAGTGATTGAATTATGTCACTATACTTTGGAACCTCTAGAAGATGGTTTTTAAAAGGTTAATGCAGGATGAGTTAAAAGAGGTATTTGATGATTTTACAATAATTGAAGAATTCTATCGCAGAAGAGAAAAAGTTGCATTAATGTATATGAAATTTAATAAGAATACTACATTAAAAGGAAATAGAGAAAAATAGATGAAATAATCGAAAAAAATTGAGAAGTATAATAAAAGAGAATGAAAGTTTGGATATAAGAAATGAATACGCTGACACGAGATATAAGAGAAAAGAAATCAAAACCTAAAAATAAAAAGAGTATCAATTCGCCGTTGACAAAAAGAAAAATCAAAGTTATAATTAAGTAAAATATAAAAATATACAAAGGCTTAGTTATAATGGAAAAATTAAAGATTCAGAAGGAAAAAATATTTAGAATATTAAAAAAATAATAAAGAGGTTACAGCAGAAAAGAAATATTAAATGGAGAAAAATCTGGCCAATGAATTTAATGTTGATGTAAAAAACAATACAGAGGGATATAAAAACTTTGAGGGATTATCTTTTTGAAGAAAGTGATTCAGATATAGAATATTCCAGAGCTAAAAATGGATATTACCTGAAAAGTAATGATAAGAAATCCCTTACAAATGAGGAAATCTTGGCTATAAGTAAGATAATACTTGAAAGCAGGGCTTTTTAATAAAGGTGAAACTGATAATCTGATAGATAAACTAATTAATCAGATGTCAGGAATGACAGAAATCTTATAAAAGACCTGATAAGTAATGAAAGGTTTAATTATATCCCTCTGCAGCATGGAAAAAGATTTGCTTTTCGGTTATATGGAATTTGGCACAGAGCGTAAAAATCAGAAATGGCTTTTGCTTAAATTACACTACGAAAAAGCAATGAAGCTAGAAAATACAATGTAAAACCTTTATCCATAATGTTTTCAGAATATTATTTCTATCTGATTGCCTATATTGAAGACAAGGAAGAATACCCTGCCATTTTTCAGGATAGACAGAATTACTGAAATAAAGGATATAAATAAAAATTTAAGATTAACTATTTGGAGAAGTTTGAAGACGGGAAATTTAGAAAAATACATACAGTTCATGCATTCAGGGCCTCTCACAAAAATAAAAATTCAAATATAAGGGTTATCTTGAATATGTTCTGGACAGATTTCCAACAGCAGAAGTACTGGCTGAAGAAGGAAATTCAAGATATACAGTCTATACAGTTTTAATAGAAGTTTATGGAAGCTTTTGGAGCGGAAATGTGGCTAAGAAGTCAGGGAGATTATGTTATTGATTATGAAATATTGAAATAAGGTAAGATTTTTCCGGGAAATTTGTAAGAAAATGACTCGGATAAAAGGTTTAAGGAGTTTACAATAAAATAAAATATATGAAGAAAGAAGGGATTTGAAATGGAAAAACAATATCTTTAATTTTTGCAACATCAGAGCTATCACAGGGATGCTTTTATATGTTGGTTATGTAACTGGGTGAATTTTGATGACAATAGTTTATCAGAAGATGAAAAATTAAAAAGCACTTGCAACTGAATTTATTGAAAAAAATGATAGGTGAAAAGCTCGAAGATAGGAAAGTAAATATAAAAAGACAATATCAGAAAAATAGACGTACTATTGGAAATTCAGAATAAAAACAGAATTTATAACTAATGAAAACGAGAAAAATCCTGTAGTAGATATATATGTAATAATAGAAGATAAAGTAGAGACGGAATCGCATAGTGACCAAATAAACAGATATAAAAAATTAATATCTATAAAAAGTAAAGCTCAAATAAAAAAACAGTATATTATAAAAACATATGATGAAGATAATATGGAAAAATTTAAAAGAAAATGGTGTAAATGTAATATTTGGAAGAGAAAATTTTTAGAATTATTCGGAAAATATAAGGATAACATTAAAGATTCTATATTTAGAAATTATTATGATTATTTGAGTAACATAGAAACAGATGTAGATTCATATGAAGAAAAACTTAGAAGACTGGAATTCAAATTGTTATATTGGATTTTTAAAGAATTAAAAAAAGAAGAAAAGTTGCTTTAGAACATGCTGATGGAAGAAAAAGATTGTAGTTGGAAGTATGTGTCTAATAAATCAGGAGGATTTATGGGAATATGGTGGTTTCCTTTTAAAAAATGGAAGAAGTATTTTCGAGTAACTAAAAAAATTTCAATTATGGCAAAAATCAGCTAGAACTTAATAATGACTTGTATCTTCAAATTGAACAATTTGATAAAAAGAAAAAGAAACATATAATAAGAAAAAAATATAATTGCTGTAAAATATTCATTAACAGATAAAGAAGATGATAAATATGATGAAAAAGTAAAAAAATTTCTTCTGAAATTAGAAATAAAAATTTATGAAGAGTTAAAAGATAAATTGGGGAAAAAAAGGAACTAAGTTTTTAGAAATTTACAGCTGGACAATATATGACAGTAGGATATTTAGAATTTGAAAATATTGATGATTGTAAGAAGAAAATAGAAGTTCTTCAAGCTACTTTAAAAATTATAAAAATTATTTTTTTAATCAAGAGTCTATTTCAAAAAGCAATAAATTATTGTTTTAAAGAAATAGGCTTTTATTATACTCTGCTATTTAAAATACAACATTAAACTCAAAAATGAAATTTTTAACTATTCGTTTTACTTATACTCCATAATAAATTCAAATTGGACTAAAATAAAAACTGAATTATAATATAGATAACAGAATTTGTTTTAGTTTGTAATGCAAAATATTGTTGTGTATATACACATAATGAGATGGAATAGCAATTTTTATTTTTAAAAACATAAACTAAAAATAAATTAAATAGTAAAAACTAGAAATAAATCAAGGAGGAGAACAGAATGAGTAGAACATTAAAAAGAGTAATGTTATTAGTTTTACTAGCAATTGGACTTTTGACGGGATGTAAAAAGGTGCTGAAACAAAGGAAGAAAAGAAAGAAAGTGCAGATGGTGGAAAAAGGAACTTTAAAAAGTTATAGCCGCTTATGATGCAAAAAGACAAAATTTTTTTGAAGAATTTACAAAAGAAAAACAGGAATAAAAAGTAGAATTCTTAGATATTTCTTCAGGAGAAGTTTTATCAAAGTTAAGTGCACAAAATGGTAAAATAGGGTGCAGACGTTTGGTCTCGGGTGGTGGAGCAGACAGCTTTATCGTAGCAGGAGAAAAAGGATATCTTGAAAATTATGTATCACCTGAAGAAAAAGAAATGGATCAGAGATTTATTGGAAAATGACTTCTGGACAGGTGTTTCTATCGTAACAGCAGGATTCTTAGTAAATACTGATGTGTTGGAAAAAAGGGATTGCCTGAACCAACATCATGGGCAGATTTAAAAAATCCTAAATATAAAGATGAATTAATCATGGCTGACCCGGCAATTTTCAGGAACAAACTATGCAGTTGTTTACAACTTGTTACAATCAATGGGAGAAGAAGCTGGATGGGCTTATCTTGAATCAATAAAAGGAAATATTCCTTTCTATGCACAACGTGGATCAGAACCTACATCAAAAAGTTAAAAATGGAGAAATGGCAGTAGGAATAATCCCTCTAGGTGGAGATACTTACAAAAATGGAAAAAAGAATTTAAAGTTAAAAATGTAATTCCTTCAGACGGACTTCCATGGGTTCCAGCAGGAATTGCTATATTCAAGGAAGCTGAAAATAAAGATGCCGCAAAAGCATTTGTTGACTGGGCATTATCAAAAGAAGGTCAGGAATTCCTGAAAACAGTTGCTCCACGTATGATGGTAAGAAAAGATGTTACTCCTCCGGAAGAATTAAAAAGGAATGACTGTTGATAAACTTATGAAAAATGGATATCGCAGGAATGGGAACAAGAAGAGAAGAAATCTTGAAATTATGGAAAGAAAAAAATGGGAAATAGATTATGAATTTATTCCGAAAAAATATTAGTGAAAAGAGCCCAAAAGAAACATTTTGGGCGTTCTTTCTTTTATATGGAAATTACAGATAAGATATTTTATCTGCTTGCAGTTGTGCCGATAATGGTATTCATATTATGGCCCATAATTGCACTGTTTATAAGAAGTATTACTCCTGGAGGGAAATTTACATTGGAAATGTATAATTCGCTATTCAAGGAACATTTTACTGTAATAACTGACAGTTTATGGGTATGTCTGTTATCTACAACCCTATCAGTGATAATAGGTACTGTCATAGCAGTTTACATAACTTATGCACCAAAAATTAATAAAAGGAATGCTGATGCTCCTCCTTATGCTTACAATGATATCACCGCCTTTCCTGTCTTCGCTTTCGTATATACTGCTATTTGGAAAGAGGGGAATAATAACGGCTGATTTACTGCATCTGAATTTTAATCCTTACGGATGGCATGGAATAGTAATAATGCAGACCTTCAGTGAAATTTCTCTGGCTGCCCTTATTATAATCGGAGGACTTACGACAATACCTTCTTCCGTTCTGGAAGCAGGAAAAAGATTTAGGGTTCCAAATCAGGAGCCATACTTTTTAGAATAATACTTCCAATGCTTAAATCTTCAATAGTTGCAGTTTATTTTTAATATTTGTAAAAAAATATTGCGGATTTTGGTACACCTATTATTGTTGGAGGTAATTTTAAGATGCTTGCCACGGAGGCATATAAAGGGAGTAATTTCATATGGAGAAATAGAACAGGCGGCAGCCATCAGTTTTCTTATATTTCTTCCAATTGTATTTATTTTTCTTATATATAGGCATCAGCTTACAGCATCTAATGTTATGGGAAGTTTTTCAGAAAAAAATCAGGTCAGGGTGAAGAAAAAAAGATATCAGCTGCCATTATATCTGAAAAACGATTTTTGGATTTGTGACATTATGTTTTGCAATATATATGCTGCTACAGTATATTTCTATATTTGTTTCAGCAGTATCAAGTAACAGTGGCGGGAAATTCCACTGGACAATGGAATTTATACAGTCATTTTCACTTACTAAAATTCCAAGTATGGTAAGAAGTGTGATTTATTCCCTGATAGCAGGAGTTACTGCAAGTTTTTTAGGAGTTCTTTTTGCATATTATATAGACCGTAGAAAAGTGAAATTTTCTAAAAGCTTTGATTTTATTGCCGCATTGCCTTATATTCTGCCTGGACCATTTTTTGGAATAGCCTATCTTCTGGCTTTTCAAAATCCACCGTTACTTTTGACAGGAACAGGGGCGATAGTGGTGCTAAACTGTATTTTCAGACAGATGACTGTAACAACAAGGGCGGCAAGTGCCAATCTCAGCCAGATAAGTTCATTGACGGAAGATGCTGCGAGAGATCTTGGAACACCCGGAATAGCAGTGTTTTTTTCAGAATAGTGCTTCCACAGCTGAAACCGGCATTTTTAGTAGGATTTATAAATACTTTTACAACAACAATGACAACAGTGGGTGCAATTATATTTCTAATTACCCCTTCTGCAAAGGTTGCCACAGTTGAACTGTTTAATGAAATTCGTGACGGAGATTACAGAATGGCATCGGTTATTGCAAGTTTGCTGATTTTTAGTAATATTACTTGTAAATATTTTATTTTCAATATTCATATTAAGAAAAAAAGAAGGAGGGAAAGCATGTATCTTCAGCTGAAAAAAATCTGTATAAGAAGTATCAGGATAATACTGTAGTGAGTAATTTTAATATAGATGTGGAAAAAAAGGGGAACTGATAAGTATTCTCGGGCCGAGTGGATGCGGAAAGACAACAACATTGAGAATGATAGCAGGATTTATAACTCCCACATCAGGAGATATCTTTCTTTCAGGAGAAAAAAATAACTGATTATCCGCCTGAAACACGTCCTGTGAGTACAGTTTTTCAAAATTATGCACTGTTTCCTCATCTGACTGTTTATGAAAATATTGAATATGGCCTTAGATATCCTTTAAAAGTTGGGAAAAACTTGATAAGAAGGAAAAAAAGGAAAGAACAGAAAAAAATAATAAATCTTTGTAAATCTTAAAGGACTTGAAAAAGAAGAATAGACCAGCTAAGTGGTGGTCAGCAGCAGAAGGGTAGCCTTGGCAAGATCTCTTGTGCTTGAGCCAAAAAGTTCTTTTTACTCGACGAACCTTTATCAAATATTGATACAAAATTAAGGGAAACTGTAAGAAATGAAATAAGAAAAATACAGAAGGAACTAGGAATAACAATGATTTTTGTTACTCACGATCAGGAAGAGGCAATGAGCATTTCAGACAGGATTGTTGTTATGAATGGGGGAATATTGAGCAGATAGGAACTCCACGTGAAATTTATACATTTCCTGAAACTGTTTTTTTGTTGCAGAATTTATAGGAAAGGCAAATATTATAAAAAGGGATAAAAAGCTTTTATAATTCGACCTGAAAATGTTACTATATCCTATAATGAAACAAATGAAGAAAATACAGATGAAATAATTTCAGAAAAAAAGGAAAAATTATAAGTAAGGAATATCATGGAGCACTTTATTTCCTATGAAATTGAAGTTATGAATGAACTGTCAGGCTTGAAAAGGTTAAATGCTGTCATGATTTCTGGAAAAAAAGGAATTTGAAACAGGGAAATAGTGAGATATTCTATAAATAAACAGGATTTGTATGAGATAAAATCATAAAATTTGAAAAATAATTAAGAGGATAAATTATAAAAAAATAGAAAAATGGGGGAAATATGGCACTGATTTATGTAACAGGAGGAGCTAAGAGCGGGAAAAAGCAAGTTTGCTGAAAATCTTCTGCTTGGAATGAATAACGGGAATCAGAAAAAAATATTTATTTGGCAACTTCTCTTGTATTTGATGAAGAGATGAAGGTAAAAGTGGCTCTTCATAAGGAAAGAAGGCAGGATAAATGGCTTACAGTAGAAAGTTATAAAAATTTTAGTGAAACTCTGAAAGATGTACTTTCAGATGAAAGAAAGGATAATATGCTTGTCGACTGTCTTACAAATATGATAAGCAATATTATTTTTTTGAGGAACATGACATCAACTGGGACAAACCTTCAGAAAAAGATTTTTGAAAAATGCAACATTTCAGTGGAAAAAACAGGTAAATGAACTGATAAATATTGTAAATAGATTTGAAAAATGTTATCATTGTTTCAAATGAACTGGGAATGGGTATCGTTCCCAGTTATCCTCTTGGAAGATATTTCAGGGAAATAGCAGGAAAAATGAATCAGAAAAATAGCAGAAATTGCTGATGAAGTATATTTCGTAGTATCGGGAATACCTATGAAGATAAAAATAGAAATTGGGGATTTTTATGCTGAGAAAAAGTAATTCTAATCCTCACATGAAAGGAGTTTTGTAAACAATGAATATTGACATTATAAGAATATTTGCTTTTGCTTTTTATTGTGATGTTACATACTCTGAACAGGCAATATGGACTTACTGTGTGGATGAGCGGATATGCAGTTATTTCAATAGGAGTAAATCTTTTTATTATGATAAGTGGATATCTGTTGCTGGATAAGGCAGAATCAGTAAAGGATTTTTAAGAAAAGATTTTTAGTATACTACCTTTGTTTGTAGTTTTTAATATAGTCTATATTTATTTTTATAACCATTCTTTCATAGCAGTAAAAAATATCAGCACCTCATTTCTGGTATATTTACATGATTCTAGGATTGTATTTACTGACTCCATGGCTGAGAAAGGTTTTACAGTATGCAGAAAAGGAAACTTTTTATGTAGTTGTATTATGGTTTTTGTGTAATATACTTAATCCATATTTACAGTTTTTCAGATTACCTAAGATACCATTTTCCCATTTTTCCAATAACTGGCTTTATCGGATATTATGTATTAGGATATTATTTGAAAAAATATAGAGATAAATTAGGAAAAAAATACCTTTCATCTATGTAATAGCAGTTTATATGGCAGGGATTTTTATAAGTGTTTTGTCTACAAGATACGTTCTAATTACAACAGGAAACAGAATATCGGATTTTTTGATAAAAATTCACTGGGAACATTTTTTTCATGACGGTTTCATTTTTATTTTCTGGATGAAGTTCAATTTTAATAGTAGAAACAGTATTGTGAGAATGATTTCAGATTCAACTTATTTTGCATATTTGATTCATATAATAATTTTACATTATGTTGTTAAAATAAGCGATGAAATGATTTTTAAATCAGTTGCAACCATTGTAGTAAGTATTATTACCGGGATTCTTTACAACTATGCAAAAATGTTTGATGGATTTTGCAAAAGATATGAAAAAGACAATAAAATAACAGATAATTTATAATTAGATTTCATGAGAAGAAAGACAGTTCTTCTCTTTTTATATTAATTCCCGAAGACCCACCCTCGATATTATTAAAAACAGTGCGTGGTAGTAACATTAAATCTATTGAAAGATATATAACTGTACACATGTGACAATACTGAGGATAAAAAGTAAAAAGTTTAAATCTCCTCCTGATTCCATAAGCGTGACAGGGCTTGTTTAAAATTCCGAAGAATTTTAGAGACACTCGCTTTTAACAATATCTACACCAAATATAAAACTGTATAGCAAAAATTTTTAAATAATTAAAAAAATATTAGTTTTCAATCAGTTCAGTCAGCCAGTTTGCCTGCTGAAGTTCAGTATCAGTTTCCCTGATTTTTGAAAAGCAAATCAAGTTCTTTCTGTAAAGCAGGAACATCTACTGTACTCATTATTTTTATTTCTGTAGTTGAATACAGGTTTACTTTTCTGACCTGCGATATTTAAAAAATCCTCTTAAAATATTTGATTTTAAAAGTCAGAGTATCTCTTTCTGCAATCAGATCTGCAAGAGTCTGACCGTTTGAAATAGTGACACAGTTAGTTTTGTTAATCTGCTTAATAAGAACTTTCAGCTGATTAATATTGCTGTCTAGTTCATTCAGAAGGTCTTCAGGTTTTTCTGAAGGTTCATCATTTTCCTGAACTTTTTGCATTATTATTAAGTCTTACCCTTAACTGATCTATTCTTTTCTGTAAATCTGCCCTTAAAATAAGAGCCTCGGCAAGTTTCATATATAACCTCCATTTTATTTTTATATATTAAATTTATATAACTGAATTATACCCAAAAAGATTTTTATGTCAATATTGTTGACAAAAATAAAAAAAGGAGTATGATGAGTTTATAAAACAATTAAACTTCAGGGCAGGGTGAAAATTCCCGACCGGTGGTATATAAGTCCACGCGATTGAAAAAATCAAGAACCGGTGTGATTCCGGTACCGATAGTATAGTCTAGATGAAAGAAGTTGAAATATAGTAATAATCGTATTTAAAAAGTGTATATGAGTTAATATGCTGATGTTGTCATAGTTTTTATATAGATTAGCTTGTAATAGATGAAAAAAAGTATGTGGCATCGGATATTGAAAGTATATGAAGATTATTACAGATATTTAGTCCCAGGGTTTTAATTAATCCTGTTTTTTTATTACCTGAAAAAAATTGTTTTAAATAAAATTATTTTAGGAGGAAAAATGAAAAATTTGAAGGGAAATTTAATGGAAAAAGGAATAAAAATCGGTATTGTAGCAGGGAGATTTAATGAATTTATCACATCAAAATTAGTAGGCGGAGCAGTAGATGTGCTGAAAAAGAAATGATGTAAATGATGAAGATATAGACATTGCCTGGGTTCCGGGTGCATTTGAAATACGTTGATTACAAAAAATGGCTGAATCGAAAAAAATATGATGCAATAATAACACTGGGAGCAGTTATAAAGGTTCAACTCCACATTTTGACTATGTATGTGCAGAAGTGTCGAAAGGAGTGGCTCAGATTTCATTGCAGACAGGACTGCCTATAATGTTTGGGGGTGCTGACTACTAATAATATCGAAGAGGGCGATAGAAAGAGCTGGAACAAAAGGCAGGAAATAAAGGTTCTGATGTTGCATTTGGTGCATTGGAAATGATTGATTTGATAAAAAAATATTGGATAAAGTTAAGGAAAATAATATGGAAGAAAATATTAATGAAAAAAATATGCGGATGGCAATTGAACTGGCTAAAAAATGGTGCAGGAGCAGTAAATCCTAATCCAATGGTTGGAGCTGTTGTAGTGAAAAAATGGCGAAGTAATCGGGAGAGGATATCATAAGTTTTTTTGGCGGTCCCCATGCGGAAGTTTATGTATTGGAAGAGGCTGGCAAAAGAAGCTGAAGGTGCTACTATTTATGTAACTTTGGAGCCATGTTCCCATTATGGAAAACACCACCTTGTGCAAAAATAATAGATATGGGAATAAAGAAGTGTTTTATCGGCTCAAGTGACCCAAATCCGAAAGTAGCAGGTAAAGGTGTGGCAATGCTGAAAGAGCAGGAATTGAAGTTGTTGAAAATGTATTAAAAGAGGAATGTGATGAGATAAATCAGGTTTTCTTTAAATATAAAAACAAGGATTCCTTACTTGTTTGTAAAATGTGGAATAACATTGGACGGGAAAATAGCCCTGTCAAATGGGATTTCAAAGTGGATAACAAATAGTATAGCCAGAGAGAAGGTACAGTATTACAGAAATAAATTTATGGGAATAATGGTCGGGATAAATACAGTTCTTACTGATAATCCAAGTTTGACAGCGAGAATTGAAAATGGTGTAAATCCCTTCAGAATCATTGTTGATCCGAATCTGCAAATTGATGAAAACTGTAAAGTTGTGAAAAAATAATGAGGATGAGAAAACAGTGATTATTACTTCACAAAAATCTGTTTACTGAAGATGCTGAAAATACTGAAATTCAAATTAAGCAAAAAGATTAGCTGAAGAAAATAAAGTAAAATTTATTTTTATTGATGGTGAAAAATTTTCTTTTAGAAAAATGCTTGAAGAAATTGGAAAAAGCAGGAATTGACAGTATTTTACTGGAAGGTGGAGAAACCCTTATTTCTCTTGCATTTGAAGAAAATATAATTGACGGCGGAGAAATTTTTATTGCAAACAAGATTTTTAGGTGATAGCAGTGCAAAACCTTTTATTTCAGGATTTGTAAGGGAGAAAATGGAAGAGGCTGTTCAATTGACAAATGTGAGAAATAATATTTATGGTGAAAATGTAGGAATGGAGTTCTATTTTTAAAAATATAATGAAATGGAACAGGATTAGGAGAAAATATGTTTACAGGTTTAGTCGAAGAAATGGGAAAAAGTAGTGAATATTTCTAAAAAAAGCGACCGGTTTAGGAATAACGATAAAAGGTGATAAAGTTGTTGAAAAAGGCAGAAATTGGAGATAGTATAGCGGTAAATGGAGTCTGTCTGACAGTTACGGAATTGAGTGGAAATACTTTTACAGCAGATGTGATGTATGAAACGATTGAAAGAAGTGGGCTGAAACGGATAACTGCCGGAGAAACTATAAATCTTGAAAAATCATTGACTTTAACTACATTTTTAGGGTGGCCATCTTGTCATGGGAGATGTTGACAGTGAGGCAGAAATTATTTCAATTGTTCAAAAGGAATTGCTAAACTGTATAAATTTCAGCTGGAAGAAAAAACATAGGCAGAATATGAAATATGTAGTTGAAAAAGGTCGTGTCACAATAGACAGAGCAAAGCCTTACAGTCATTGATACAGATGATGATGCAGGAACTTTTTCTGTGTCGCTTATTCCGCATACTTTGGAAAAATATAACGCTCGGAAAAAAAGAAAGTCGGAGATTTTGTTAATATAGAAACAGATTTATTTGGGAAATAGTGGAGAAGATTCTGAAATTTAATAATGCAGAAACTGAAAAAGGAAAAAAATCCGGCATTACGATGGATTTTTACAAAAATGGGTTTTAAGGTATAAATATATCTGAAAAGAGGTAGGAAAATGGAAAGAAAATTTAATACAATAGAAGAAGCAATAGAAGAAATAAGAAATGGGAAACCGATAGTTATAGTAGATGATGAAGACAGGGAAAAATGAAGGGGATTTATTTTTACCTGCAGAAGTGGCAACATACGAAACAATAAATTTCATGATAAATAATGCAAGGGGGCTGATGTGTGTTCCATTAACTGAGGAAAGGACGAGGAACTGAAACTTACATTTATGACAGAACATAATACAGATAATCATGGGACAGCATTCACAGTATCAGTTGATGCGGCAGAAGGGACAACTACGGGAATATCTACTGGAGATAGGCTTAAAAACAATAAAAGATCTTGTAGATCCTTCAAAAAAAGGCGGAAGATTTTAGAAGACACGGGCATATGTTCCCACTTGTTGCAAAAAGGCGGAGTTATAGAAAGAAAAGGCCATACAGAAGCAGCTGTTGATTTAGCTGGAATCGCAGGATTTTCAAAAGTTAGAGTAATAATGGAAATTCTAAATGAAGACGGAACTATGGCAAGAAGGGATCAGCTGTTTGAATTCTGTAATAATCTTAAGATAATAACTATTGAAGACTTAATTATATACATAAAAACACGAAAAGCTTGTAAAAATGGGAAGCTGAAGTAAAAATAGCAACTAAATTTGGAGATTTTAATTTTGCGGGATATAGTGACAAAATTGAAAATAAGGAATATATAGCCATTATAAAAGGTGATATACGTAATAAGGAAAAATGTCAGTGTAAGATTGCACTCAGAATGTCTGACGGGAGATGTTTTCGGTTCTAAACGTTGCGACTGCGAGGATCAGCTTCACAGAGCCCTTCATGAAATAGAGGAAAAAGGTGAAGGCCTTCTAATTTATTCAAGACAGGAAGGCAGAGGAATAGGAATACTTAACAAGTTGAAGGCGTACAAGCTGCAGGATGAAGGATATGATACGGTTGGAGCAAATCATCAGCTTGGATTCGAAGATGATTTGAGGATTATGCAATAGCGGCACAGATTATAAAAAGACCTTTGGAGTAAAATCGGTTTCCTTGAAAACAAATAATCCTCTGAAAATAAAAGGATTGGAACAGTATGGTGTAAATGTAGTTTCAAGAGAGGAAATTGAGATAAAAGTTAATTCCTACGATAAGAAATATCTGAAAACAAAGAAGGAAAAATGGGACATATACTAAGACAGGAATTATAAAATAATATCCTTAAAAACTCAGTTTTTACAGAAAAATAAAATAAGATAAATAGTTTACTTAAAAAGAAAAATTTTTAGAAATGATAAAAACTATATTTGTTCGTTTACTAAAATTTCACTTATACAAAACAGTCATTCATTAAGAAAAAGTCAAAAATTCGCCTAAAGAATTGGGCTGATGACTTTTCTAAATTCATTTTCTGTTTTTATTGTGAAATATTTAAATAACTCATAAATATGGTTTTTATACATTTTATTTATATTTTTCTATTTCAAGATAATCTATTTCATATTACTAAATTTTTGTAAAAACTGAGTTTTTCAGAATGTTGTTTATATACAAGGCTATTATTTCTCATATTTTCAGTAATAACTCTTAATGAATGCCAGCTGAGAGTGGCACATTTTTACTCTTGCAGGCATATTTTGCAACATATTCCATAAGAACTGCATCTCCAAGTTTTTACTTTCTTCAGAAGTAAGTTTTTCTTCCCTCTTCATCATTTTAAAGAATAGATTTACCTTTTCTTCAAACTTCAGCCATTGTTTTTCCTTTTATAAGGTCGATAAGCATTGCTGTAGAGGCACTTGAAATGGCACATCCGCTTTCCAAGGAAAGCCGCATCTTCAATAACGTCACCATTTAACTTAACTTCAAAGTGTAAGGTCATCCCACAGTTTGGATTGTGGCCTCTTTCAATATATGTAGGTTCTTCAATTTCCTTTTTAAGTTCTCTTCTGTTACTGTATTCAGTATTGTCTGCTGATATATTTTTCTAAATTCATATTTTTAAAACACTTCCTTTATTTTTAAAAGTCCTTCAACTAGTTTTTCTATATCTTTCTCATCGTTGTAAATGCTGAAACTTGCGCAGCAGCATGATGGAACTCCAAGATATTTCATAAGTGGCTGGGCACAATGATGGCCAGATCTTACTGCCACTGATAGGAATCCAGAATGAATGCCACATCATGAGAATGTACACCTTTTCACATTGAAGGCGATAACTCCTGTTCTGGCAACATTTTCTATGCAGTATGTTTCTATAAATCCTAATTTTTTTCATTTCTTCCAATGCTTTTTGATGCTAAACTATCTTCAATTTCAGTAATTTTATCATAACCTATCTCTTCAATATATTCAATGGCTGCCTTTAATGTAACAGCACCTTCCACATTCTGCGTTCCACCTTCAAATTTATTTGGAAGAGGGGCAAATGTAGAATCTTCCTCGGTTACAAACTCTATCATATCTCCACCGTACAGGAATGGAGGCATTTTGTCAAAGCAGTTCCTTTTTCCATACAGTACTCCTATTCCCATTGGAGAAAAAAGTTTATGTCCTGAAAACACGAGGAAATCAGCATCCATTTTTTGTACATCATGTTTATAATGAAGTATAGACTGGGCTGCATCAATTACAGTCAATGCTCCGTATTCATGAGCAAGTTTTACAATTTCTTCAACAGGCTGAATTACTCCGGTAACATTTACCACAGCTGAAAACAGCTACTATTTTTGTTTTGTCTGACAGCTTGTTTTTAAAGTCGTTAATATCAAACTGACCATTTTTCATCAAGGTAGACAAACTTTTATTACAGCTTTTTCTTTTTAGCAATAAACTGCCATGGAACAATATTTGCATGGTGGTTTGATATTCAAGTATAATTTCATCCCCTTCATTTATAAATTCCAGTCCATAGGAATATGCAATGAGGTTGATTGATTCAGTAGTATTTTTAGTAAAAAAATAACTTCTTCAAATTTTTCCGCATTAATAAAGTTTTTACTTTTTCCCTTGCATCTGAAAGCAGGCCTGCAGACTCCATTGACAAGGCATGGGAACCTCTACCCTGGGTTTCCGTTATATTTTTCATAGTATTCCATAATTTTTATCAAGCACTATTTTTGGTTTTTGCGAAGTAGCCGCTGTATCTAAATAATGATTTGTAATATTTTTGAAATATAGGAAAATCTTTTTATAGTCCATGTTGACTCCTTTTCACTTTTTGTGTTCGCTAAATCTTATAGTAAAGGCTTTTTCCTTTACAATTATTATACTTTTTATTTACTGTAATTTCAAGTGGTTTTTAAATACAATTATTGAGTAATATATCTATTGAAATTTATAATTTAATATAAAACATATAAATTATTACTATTTAAATGAAAAAAATCAATATAATTATAATAAGAAAAAGAACTGTTATTTTTGTTGTACTTTTATTTCTGTATATAAATTATAAAGTCAGAAAAAAATAGGTAGTTCTTTATTATATATATTTTATAATCTAAATTTTAATTCTATTATTTAAGAAATGAAAGAACATTTAAGCAAGAGAGATTTTCATAAAATCCTTGACAATATGAAAAAAATATCTATAAAATATCAATAGAAAAATTTCACAAACAAGTAAAATATTGTGATTAAAATTATAAGTTTTTAAAAAGATTGCTAAAAACGTGAAGTAAGTAATAAAAATAATATAAAGGAGAGAAACGGCTATGAAATTTGGAACAAAAATTATACATGGGTATAATATGATTGACGAGTCAACAGGAGCTTCTTCCATATCGATATGTCAGGCATCAACATTTCATCAGAATGATATAGATGATGATCAGAAATATCATATTCGAGATTTGGTAACCCTACAAGGGAGGCTCTTGAAGAGCAATTGCCACTCTTGAAAGGGGAAATACGGACTTGCCTTCTCATCTGGGATGGTGGCAATAACAGCCGTTCTGCTTTCTTTTCATAGGGGGATCACCTTGTAATGTGTAAAGATGTATATGGAGGGCTTTCCAGCTTGTAATGGAAGTTTTTCCACGTTTTGGAATTGAAGTAAGTTTTGTCGATGAAACAGATGTTTCAGAATGGGAAAAACGCAATAAAGGAAAAATACAAAAAGCCTTTTTATATGGAAACACCATCTAATCCATTATTAAAAATTACAGATATAGGAGCTGTAGTAAGTATTGCGAAAAACATAATCTGAAAACAATAATAGACAATACTTTCATGACACCTCAATACCAGAATCCGATTCCTATGGGAGTGGACATTGTTATTCACAGTGCGACAAAATTCCTTAATGGTCACAGTGATGTAGTATTAGGAATGATAGTCACTGATGATGAAGATTTATATAAGGAAATGAAAAAGCAGCAGATAATTTTAGGAGCTTTACCGGAGTTGAAGAATGCTGGCTGGTTTTACGTGGAATGAAAACAATGGAAATAAGAATGAACAAGAGTTCGGAAACGGCTTTAAAAATAGCTGAATATCTTGAAAAACACCCTAAAATTGAAAGAGTGTATTATCCTGGCCTGAAAAATCACGAAGGATATGAAATCAATCAAAAACAGGCTTCAGGTGGTGGAGCTGTATTATCTTTTGATTTAGGATGTTGCGAAAAAGTAAGAAGATTTTTTAAACTTGTAAAATATCCTATTGTAGCAGTGAGTTTAGGAGGGTTTGAATCAATATTATCATACCCTTATAAAATGTCTCATGCATGTGTACCTGAAGAAGAAAAGAATTAAAATGGGGGTAACTTCCGGGCTTATAAGACTTTCTGTCGGAATAGAAGATAGTGAAGATTTAATAAATGACATAGAAAATGCACTGGATAAAATGGATGAAGAATAAAGATAGTGAAAATATAATACAGAGGAGGAATTATGTTAAAAACCTGTTATAGGGTATATCTTCAAGTGTAATAACTGACCAGGGAGGTATGTTTCCGGGATATAAAAGAACTTATGTAAATAAAGATTACGCAGATGCTGTTATAAAAACGGAGGCCTTCCAATAATACTTCCCTTCAATGAAGATGAAGAAATTATTAAGGGACTTGTTTCATGTATAGATGGGCTTATTCTGTCAGGAGGACACGATGTGGCACCTTTTAATTATGGGGAAGAACCTGAACAAAGATTAGGGGAAATATTTCCTGAAAGAGATAAATTTGATTTCATGCTTTTATCTAGAGAAAAAGAAAGGAATTCCTATTTTAGGAATATGTAGAGGGTTCCAAATAATAAATGCATATGAAGGGGAACACTTTACCGGGATCTTTTCGTATATTGATTCTGTTCCGGTGTATAAACATTCTCAAGGACATAGTCCTGAATTGAGGACACATTCGATAGAAATTGATGAAAATTCTATTTTACATGAAGTATTTGGAGTTAAGGAAATGAAAGTAAATTCATTTCATCATCGAGGCTGTAAAAAAAGTGGCAGAAGGATATAGAGTTTCT